>OJMG01000324.1_pt1 | contig 47193 bp, 48 predicted proteins | sample 1597141 | NCBI WGS metagenome assembly OJMG01 (sample SAMEA2452119, study PRJEB22498) | human gut metagenome | biome: human feces; feature: human gut; material: feces | place: Australia | collected 2012 | reverse complement strand
TGATTTTACCTTTCTGAAGAAATCTTTTATTCCTTCTTTAATATAAGCTAAGTGACCAAGTCTTTTTTTTAATTTGCGTGGTGTTTCATATGGAATATTCATAAATTTACCAAAGCCAGCAGTATAGACAAATGGTCTATTATTTATTGTACATACATCTATTCTTTTTACTTCTCCATCTAAAGCTAATTTTAAATTACTAATTAAATTTTTTCCATAGCCCCACATAGCTCCAATATCATTTGTTGTTCCTGAAGGTAAATGGCATAATGTTAATCTTTCTTTTCTTTTAAAATTACCAGTCATTACTTCATTAAAAGTTCCATCTCCTCCAATGGATATTAATAAATCACAAGATGGATATTTAGCCACTATGGAAGTGGCATCACCTTTGCTACTTGTTTCTTTGATATCTACTTCATAATTATATTCTTCAAGTATTTTTTTTATATTTGGTAGAGTTTCTTTTTTGTTGTATTTACCTGAATTTGGATTATATACTACTAAACATTTTTTCAATTTAATCACCTATATATATTCTAACATACTTGAAGAAAAAAAGGAATATGCATTTATTCCTTATTTTTTGTTTCTTTTTTTGATTTTTCTTCTACTTTGGAAGTATTTTTATCTGATGATATATTATAATGTTCTCTTACTTTCTTCTCTATTTCAGCAGTTACTTTTGGATTTTCTTTTAGATATAATTTGGCATTTTCTTTTCCTTGTCCAATTTTATCACCTTTGTAAGCATACCAAGCACCGCTTTTTTCTACTACTCCTATTTCTGAGGCTAGATCTAATAGTTCTCCTTCTTTTGATACTCCTTCTCCATACATTATTTCTACTACTGCTGTTTTAAACGGTGGAGCGACTTTATTCTTTACTACTTTTATGGTAGTTTTGTTTCCAATAACTTCTGAACCTTGTTTTAATTGTTCTCCTCTTCTTATATCTAATCTTACTGAAGAATAGTATTTTAAAGCTTTACCACCAGGTGTTGTTTCTGGATTACCAAATAAGACACCTACTTTTTCTCTTAATTGATTTATAAAAATTACAATTGTATTTGTTTTATTAATTGATCCAGATAATTTTCTTAAGGCTTGACTCATTAATCTTGCTTGAAGTCCTACATGGGAATCGCCCATTTCTCCATCTATTTCTGCTTGAGGAACTAAAGCCGCTACGGAATCAATTACTATTATGGATACTGCTTCACTTTTTACTAAAGCATCACATATTTCTAGAGCCTGTTCTCCTGTATCTGGTTGTGATAATAATAGTTCATCGGTATTTACTCCTAAATTATGTGCATATACTGGATCTAATGAATGTTCTGCATCAATGAAAGCTGCTCTACCGCCTTCTTTCTGTACTTCAGCAATAGCATGTAAAGCAAATGTTGTTTTACCTGAAGATTCGGGGCCATATATTTCTATTATTCTTCCCTTGGGATATCCTCCTACTCCTAATGCTATATCTAGACTTAGTGAGCCACTAGAACTTACTTTTACTTTTGTATGTTCTTGTTCTCCTAATTTCATTATTGCTCCTTTACCAAATTGTTTCTCTATGTCTGCTAATACTTGATCTAAAGCTGAATCTGTTTCTACTTTTTTTGCCATATTTTTCTCTCCTTCTTGTACTTTCTTTAATTACACTATAATTATATTATAGTTTTTTTTAAATGTCAACACCAAAAAGTACATTTGTTCGTGTTTTTTGCTAAAAATAAAAATAAATAGTGTTTTGAATACTATTTATTCTGTAAATATGGCTTTGCCATTATATAATATTTTGCTGCTGATATTATAGATAATACTGCCGCTATAGCCAATAAGAAGTCTGATATTCTTAGTGATATTAATTCAAATGGTAAATTACTAAATAGTGTTAAAATGATACCAACCATTAGAGTAGCAGTTTTTACTTTGGCTAGGCCTATTGCCGCTACGGCAGCGCCTTGGTTTCCTATTACCATTTTTATTGAATCTACAACTATATCACGCATTACTATTACTACTGCAACGATAGTGCTTATTTTTCCATTGCAGGCTAATATTATTAATACTGAATTTGTTAATAATTTATCACTTATAGCATCAATCATTTTACCAAAATCAGTTACTAGATTATATTTTCTAGCTACATAGCCATCTAAAAAGTCAGTAAGTGATGCTATTATAAATAGAATGCCCACTATTATATATTTTAAGTCTACTAATACTTTGCCACCAACTAGATATGTAGGAAATTCTAATCCCACCTCATCGAATGGAAACAACAATAATATTATTATTATCATAGACATAATTATTCTTGTTATTGTTATTTTATTTGCTTTATTCATTTTTATCTCCTTATACTATATGTTATATTGTTATCACTAAAGTCATTACCTTTATAATTACTTGCTATTATGTAACCTACTATAATTAGTATTATTAGTATAAATAATCCTATTATTATTTTTGGTATTTTAATTTTATTTTTTTCTTTCTTTGTATATGGAGATGATAACTCTTCAGTGTCTTCTTTTTTCTCTTTTTTAGCTTGTTCTATGATGTCTATAGGTATTTTTGATGTTTCATCAAAGAGATACTCATTAAATTCATCTATTATTTTTTCACTATCTAATCCTAAATATTTTGCATAATCTCTAATGAAATATTTTAAATAGAAGATATCTTTAAAATCATCCTTTTTTCCCTCTTCAATACTTGTTATTTGGGATGGACGCATTTTTAAATCTTCCGCTACCTCTTCAATAGATAGACCATTTTCTTCCCTTTTTTCTTTTAATTTAAGTCCTATATTTTTCATATTACTCCTTAATATAAATAATTAATCTTATAAGCCATGTTCTGTACCTATTTCTAGGCGGTAAATATTTATCTATGACAATGTCATTCTTCCTTGAATTCAATTTTTCTTAGAAGATTCCCCTACCAAAATTTGGGTTTCTCGCTTGTGGGGTTTACCTCGTTTCATTCTAATTATTTCTAATTAGACTCGTCTCTGTGGCACTTTTATATCTACTTTATCATGGTTACCTTTAGATAAAGTAAAAGCCGTCAGTTACCTGCCTTAGGTTATTTTTTCCCTAAGCACAAACACTACTATCATCGCAGATAGTGCGAGCATGGACTTTCCTCTACACATAGTGCAGCATTTACCCAGATAATTATTGTTGTGATTTTCCTAATATTATTTTTTCTAATTGTGATACTCTTCTTAATAGATCCACATTGGTTATTTCTTTGTCGCCTATTTTAGCGGCTTCAATGCTTGATTTTAGATTTCTTACTTCATTTTTTAAAGCTTGATTTTCTTCAATTAAGGTTTTTCTATCTTTGTCTAGAGTTCTTATAATATTATTATATTCATTATAATCTTTTATGATTATATCTAAGAACTTATCTACTTCTTGAAGTCTATAGCCACGAGCATCTATTTTGAATTCTTTTTCCAAAATATCTTGCATAGTCAAAGTTATTTTATCTTTGTACATATATACTCACCTCTATATTAAAATTATCTCAAAAAATGAATATTTTGTCAATTAAAAAGAAGTTCTTTTTTAGGCAAGTTTAATTTTATCATATATTACTAATTTTGTCAAAAAAAGATGATAGATTTTTATTGTTAATTTCTACCATTCTTCTTTTGTTTATTTTTGTATTCTATTTCTTCATAAGCTTTTCCAACTACTTGAAATGCAATATCTTCAATACTTTGATTTTCTATATTTATGCTATTACTAGCCTGTTTTAGAATTATTTTTTGTAATAGTTCTGGTGAGATAATAAATCCTAAGTAGCTTCTTGCATTATTAGTATTTGTTAAGCCTTCAATACTACCTACATCCACTATTCTTTCTACTGCTTTTATAACTTGTAATTCACCATACTTTTTATATGTTTCATCTATACTATTTACTAAGGCACTCCATCCCATTTCATAGAGTGCTGCCCTCATCTGCTCTACTGGTAGATACTCTTCAGCAAATTTTCTTATGCCATTTTGTCTAGTGAAATAATTTATATTACCGGTAGCTAAATACATTTCTATTCTTTTATGTGTTTCTTCTAAATTATAGAAAACATTTAAACCATTTATTAAACGTAATATATTATTTTTATCTTCTTCTGATACTTGAGTTACTCTATTGTCTACTACTACTTTTTGATTATAGCTTAATAATTCTTCGAGAGTTAAAGTATTTTCTAGGTTTTTTATAATAAGATCTACTATCATATATTTATTTTTATTAGAAGATGGTATTTTATTTATTTGTTTGTGCATAAATTTCTTGAAGTTTTCTAATGTTATTTCTTCTCTCTCCGATTTTAGATATTCTGTTATATATTCAGCTAATACTGTGTTATATGACATCATTCCGTCTTTGGTTATACTTACTCTTCCTATATTTAGGGCAAATGGATTTGGTTTTGATTTTGAATTATAATCTAAACTATTTATGTAATTTAATAATTTATCTAATTTATCTTTGTCTAAAACTCTTATTACAAAGACATCACTACGCATGTTTTTAGCTATTTTGGCTTGAATATGAATACCTTCTTTTATTATATAATCTAGTACTTTAGTTGATACCTCATATATATTGCTAGCGTCTACTGGTAAGTATAATTTTATACTGTCCTTAATGTCTTCGTAGAAATTTTTATCTTTCATTTGTCCTCTATTTTCAATAACCCAAAAGACATTATTTGGTTTTGGCCCAGTAAAGGTATTAATACCTTCTAATCCTTTATATTTTTCGTTTAAATGTAATTGAATATTTACTAAGCTTTCTCTTGGAATACTTTGCAAGTATCCGTCTTTGGTAACATGAGATGTTAAATATGAATATATATATTCTTTTTCTAATGGAATATTACTATTTTTTTTAAAATAACTACTAATGGTTCTTAAAAATACTTCTCTTTCTTCATTTACTGTCATTTTCTTTTATTTCCTTTATTACTTCATTTAAATCTATGGTGTCATCTAAGTATGTTTTTAAATTATTATCTTCTGGTACTTCTAATTCTAATTTTGGTAATTCTTTTTCTTCCATATTATTCCTCACTTATTTTTTTATAGTAGTTATATCTGTTTATAGCCCACTGTTTTTGTTTTTCTAGTATTTCTTTAGCATGATCTTTATTTACTCTTTTTAAATTGGCAAATCTATTTTCGGTCATTAAGTAGTCTTCGTATTTGGTAAAATCTGGATTTGCTGTATCTAATGTTAATTTATTTATATCAGGATTATATCTAAATGTTATGAAGTAACCACATTTACTTGCTAGATATGCATTTGATTGTGAATGTTCCATACCTGTCTTAATTCCATGTTCTATACATGGTGAATATGCTATTACTAAGGATGGTCCATTATGTTCTGCGGCTTCTTTTAATACTTTTAGGTATTGTTCTTTATTATATCCAATATTAGTAGTAGCTACATAGACATGTGGATAACACATAGCAATACGTGCTAAGTCTTTTTTATAGTTTTCTTTTCCTTTTGATGTAAATGATGCTATTGAACCTAGATTTGATGACTTGGATGATTGTCCGCCAGTATTTGAATATACTTCGGTATCTAAGACTAAAATATTTATATTTTCACTTTTTGATAATATATGATCTAAGCCACCATAACCAATATCATAAGCAAAGCCATCTCCTCCTAAAACCCATAGTGATTTTGGTACTATGTAGTCTTTCATTTCTAATAGATATGGATGCTTTTTATAATTGATTTTTTCTTTTACATCGGTACATATATTGTAATCATTCATATTTTCTAACCATGTTTTGAATGTTTTATTTCGTGGATATTCTTCCATGTATTTTTTTATTTTATTTCTTTTTAGATTTATACCAGTTAGAATTCCATAACCATATTCTGAATTATCTTCAAATAATGAGTTGGCCCATGGAATGCTGTATGGCATACTAGGTACACTTCCTCCATATATTGATGAACATCCAGTAGCGTTCGATATGATTAAATTATTTCCGAATACTCTGGTTAAATTTGTTATATATGGTGTTTCACCACAACCAGCACAAGCTCCTGAATATTCAAATTTTGGTTCTTTAAAACTTATATTTTTGACATTTAATAGTTTACTTTCGTTTTGATTGTTGCAGTTATGTTTTAAAAGATAATCGAAATCTTCATCATGTCTTTTATTTGGTACCATTTTTAAAGCTTTATTTCCTAATTTTCCAGGACATGTTTCAACACATACACCACAACCAGTACATGCTTCATAATTTATACCAATAGTGAATTCTTTATCTTTAGGCATTAATGATGGGATACTTTCTATTTTGTCATCTTTTTTATCTAGAAGAAATGGTCTTATTACTCCATGAGGGCATGAGAAGGCACATTGATTACATTCTATACAATTTTCTTTTATCCACTCAGGAATATTTTCTGCTATATTTCTCTTTTCATCCTTCGTAGTACCACCTTCAAAGATACCGCTTTTTTTATCTAAGAAACTGCTTACAGGAAGGCTATCTCCTTTTAATAGATTTATTGTTTCATTGAATGTTAGTTTTTTGTTATCTTTATATTCTAAATTTTTCCATGCTGGATTTACTTCTAATTCTTTTAAGTATTTAATTGAATTATCTATTACTTTATTATTTATATCAATTATATTTTGACCTTTAGAAATAAATCTTGTTTTATTGTTATCTTTCATTACTGATATGGCTTTATTGATATCGTAAACATTCATTATTTTAAAGATACATGTTTCCATGCAGGTATTTATTTTATTTTTTAATCCTAATTCGTTTACTAATTTATAGGCATCTATTATATATAGTTTGGCTTTTTTTAGGGCTAATAAATATTTTACTTTATTTGGTAATGATTTTATTAGGTCTTCTTCATTTAGATTTGTATTTAATAATAATATACCATTTTCTTTTAGGTTATCTAAAATATCATATTTATACATATATGTATCTTTTGATACTATTATAAAGTCAGGATTATCTACATAATATGTACTTTTTATTTCTTTATTGGATATTCTTAGATGACTTCTAGTGACACCTCCTGATTTTTTTGAATCATATTGGAAATATCCTTGAACATATTTTTTGGTGTTATCTCCTATTATTCTTAGAAGATCTTTAGATGTTGATACCATACCATCTGAACCATAACCATAAATTATTATTTCATAATTTTCATTATCTAGATGGAAATTGTTATCTACTTTTAAGCTTAAGTTTGTTACATCATCTTCAATTCCGATAGTAAAATTGTTTTTCTTTTCTTCTTTTAAATTATCATATACTGCTTTTATCATTGATGGTGTTGTATTTTTTGATGATAAACCATATCTTCCACCAATAATATTTATATTAGTATCTTTTAAAGCATTTACAACATCTAGGTATAATGGTTCTCCTATACTTCCTGGTTCTTTTGTTCGATCTAGTACAGCTATTTGTTTTACTGTTTTTGGTAATACTTCTTTTAAATGGTTTATACTAAATGGTCTATATAGATGTACTTTTACTAAGCCAACATTGTAGCCTGTTGTATTTAGTTTATCTACTACTTCTTCAATACATTCACATACTGAACCCATTGCTATAATTACTTTATCGGCATTTTTACTACCGTAATAGTTAAATAGTTTGTAATCTTTTTTGGTTATTTTATTTATTTTATTCATGTAATTTTCAACAATTTCAATGGCATTGGTATAATCTTTGTTTCTTGATTCTGCATGTTGAAAATATACATCTTCATTTTCAGCGGTACCTCTTGTATTTGGATGGGCATTAGATATTGCTCTATCTCTAAATTGTTTTAGAGCATTTTTATCAATTAATGTTTCTATTTTTGCTAGATCTACTTCTTTTATTTTACCTATTTCGTGGCTTGTTCGGAAACCATCAAAAAAGTTTATAAATGGAAGTGATGATTTTATACTTGATAGATGAGCTATCATAGCCATATGATAAGCTTCTTCAGGAGATGCTGATGATAACATACATACACCGGTTTGTCTTACAGCATAAATATCTTGGTGATCTCCAAAAATACTTAATGAATGAGTTGATAGTGAACGTGCTGCTACATGTATTACTCCTGGTAACATTTCTCCTGCTAATTTATATAGTGTTGGTATCATTAATAATAATCCTTGGCTTGCAGTGAAGGTACTAGATAATGCTCCACTTTGTAACGCTCCGTGTACCATAGCAGCTGCTCCAGCCTCTGATTGCATCTCAACTATTTTTACTTTATTTCCCCAAAAGTTTATTTCGTTATTACTACTTAATACATCTATTTTTTCGGCCATTGGTGAAGCTGGTGTAATTGGATATATTCCTGCTACTTCTGTAAATTTATAAGCTACTCTTGCTACTGCTTCATTGGCATCCATAGTTTTATATTTTGACATAGTATTCCTTCTTTCTATCTTATATATTAATATAATTTTATCACATTTATGACAAAATAACAATTATTTGAAAGAAAAAAAGAACTCTATGTTAGAGATCTTTACTTACATGTTAGGCCACGACTTGTGTAATTGTTTTTTAATGTAGTATAATCTTTGTTTATTCCTAATGATGTTATGTCAGAATCAGATAATTGTTTTAGATCATAGGTGTATGTTATTTTATAATCATTTTCGTTATCTACATCAACTTTAGTAGTTACACCTTTAATACTACTATAGGTACTTATTTTATTATTATGTGTTCTTTTTATACCTGCTATATCTAGTATTCCATCTGCTGCACCTGTTACTATATCATCTAGTGCTTCACCTGTTACTCCACCTATAAGTCCGTCATTATCTGTTGGTGTTTTAGTTGTATTATCGTTTTTGTTATCATTATTGGTGGTATTATTATCTTCTTTATCTTTAGTAGTACCATCGGTACCTGTTCCTACACCATCAGTATGATCATCACGATAGTCATAGGTAAGAATTACTTTTTTTACATCATTATTTTTGTGTTCTATTTCATATGTTACTTTTGATGTTATATTACCAACTTTGTTTTCATTGGTACATGTTGTTTTTTCATTCATACCACAACCTGATAATACTATTAATGCTGCTAATACTATTAAACTTTTTTTCATATTATTACTCCTTTCCAATTATAGTATTTACAGATATAGGTAATATATAATAATAAAACAAATAAATTTACTTTCTTTATAGATATTAAAAAGATAGTTATTTCTAACTATCTATTATTAATAATCACAATTACCAGGTGTTCTTGGATATGGTATTACATCTCTTATGTTGTCTACTCCTGTTAAATATATAATTAATCTTTCAAAGCCCATACCAAATCCTGAATGGATACATCCACCATATTTTCTTAGATTTAAATACCATTCCATTCCTTCTTCTTCCATATGCATTTCTTTCATTCTGCTTATTAATTTGTCATAGTCTTCTTCTCTTTGACTTCCACCTATTAATTCTCCTGCTCCTGGAACTTCTAAGTCAACAGCTGCTACGGTTTTACCATCTTTGTTCTGTTTCATATAGAAGGCTTTAATATCTTTTGGCCAATTTTTTATAAATACTGGACCATCAAAGTATTCTGTAATATATTTTTCGTGTTCTCTTGCTATATCTTCACCATATTCTGGTTCGAATTCCCAATTTACTTTTGCTTCTTTTAGTATTTTTATAACATCTTTATGATCAATTCTAACGAATTTACTATTTACTAATTTGGTTAACTTTTCTATTAATCCTTTTTCTACATACTTGTTGAAGAATTCCATTTCTTCTGGGCAATTATCTAATACATATTTTACTATATATTTTAGCATATCTTCCATAATGTTCATATCTTCTTCTAAATCACAGAAGGCCACTTCTGGTTCAATCATCCAAAATTCTGAGGCGTGAGTTTTTGTATTGGAATTTTCCGCTCTAAATGTTGGACCAAATGTGTATACTTTTTTGTAAGCCATAGCAAATGTTTCTGCTTCTAATTGTCCTGATACAGTAAGTGATGCTCTTTTTCCAAAGAAATCTTTTGAATAGTCTACTTTATGTGTTTCTGCTATTTTATTTAGATCTAAAGTAGTTACTTCGAACATTTCTCCTGCGCCTTCGCAATCAGCAGCGGTTATTAATGGTGCATGGAAGTATACATAATTTCTATCTTGAAAATATTTATGGATAGCATACGCTGCTACACTTCTTACTCTGAATGTTGCATTGTATAAGTTTGTTCTTGGTCTTAAATAGGCTATTTCTCTTAAGAATTCTCTAGTTGGTCTACCTTTAGCTTGAAGTGGATAGTCGTCTGGGCAATCTCCTTCTAAAGTATATGATTCTAATGTTAATTCGAATTCTTGTCCTTCTTTTGGTGATTTGATTAATTTTCCTTTAACTGTAATGGCTGAACCTAATTTTAATTTTGTTATTTCATCAAATTTTTTTAGTTTATCATCATATACTACTTGTAGGTTTTTGAAGTAAGTACCATCGGATAAATCAATGAAGCCAAAATGGGCTTGTTTACGATGATTTCTTATCCATCCACTAATTGTTATTTCTTTACCAATATAATCTTTTTCATATAAATCTCTAATATCTATCATAATATTCCTTCTTTCTTTATTACTGATTCATTACTCTTTTGTTTATTATATTTGCAGATCTTTTTACATCTTTCAGTATTTTATTATATAAATTTGGATAATGTCTTAATTCTAATATTAAATTAACATCATCATAAGATATTGATCCTATGTAATTTTTTTCTTCACCTTCAACTATTTTTATTTCTCTACCCAGCAAATAATCTGTTGTGGTTTCTAGTTCTTCTGCTAAACTGACTAGTTTTTCTAGATTTGGAAGACGAGTTCCATTTTCGTAGCCACAAATAGATACTTTAGTTACGCCAATGGCATCTCCTAAATCTTGCTGTGATAACCCTTTTTGAATTCTTAATTCTTTTAGCCTTTTACCTATCATAATTACTTTCCTTCCTACCAGTTATCTCCTTGTTAATATTATTTTATAACAAAATTGTGAAAATGTATATATAATTGAATGAATTTTGGCTTTTTTTGATGATTTTTATTAATATTTTATGGTTTTATTCATAATTATATTGGAATTACTTGTGAATATTATTTGATATTTTTCATTATATTTACCAATAATTATTCCTTCTGTTTTGTTTTCTTTATTAGTTTTTACTTTTTTATCTATATAATGCATGAACTTCTTTATTTCTTCTAGATATTCTTTGTTTAATTCGTCATTTTTTATTTGTACTACTATATAGCTATTTTTTTTAATACTATATAATAATACATCTATGTATTCTTGCTTACTTATTAGATAATTCTTTTTTACATATGTTATATCTTCTCCTAAAAGGGAAAGAAAATTATCTATATCCTGCAATAATAGATTTTTTAACATTTCTTTAGATATACTATTATTTAACTTTTTTATTGGAATTTTATTTTCATAGTTGTTATTCTTTATTTTTTCTCGTAATTTACGATAGGATAGGTTTTCATATACTGCTAATTTGGCATAGTAATTTATTTTATTTATATCTTTTAAATCTATAAGAATAGAGAAATGAGTCCAAGAAAGTTTAGATGGTAGATTTTGCAATTCTTTATTAGTGTTTAATAGATTATAATATTCTAACATACGATATAGGTTATACCAATTATACCCTTTACCTATTTCTTCTGTTAATTTTTGAGAATATTCTTTTATTAGTTCTTTTGCTTCTAGATTTGACTTAGATAATTCTATTGATAGTAATTTGCCTACATTGTAATATACTTGCAGGTCATTAATATTTCTATAATATTCTTTTACTTCTTTATTTGTGTTGTTATTTATAAATTCTTTTTTTATTTTTTGATAGTATTCCATTATATCATCCTTCTTTTAAAACGAAAGCAGATTATTCATCTGCTTTGCGTTTTTCTTCTGTTATTTTTGTTTCTCTTTCGGAATTGTCTGCTTTACGTTGACTTGAACTTAAGAAAGTTATTTTTTCCGCTATTACTTCAGTTTTTCTTTTTTTATTACCATCAGGCATTTCTATTATTCTATTTTGAAGGCGACCTTTTACACCAATCATATCACCGCTTTGGCAATACTCACTTGTTGATTCGGCTATTGATGACCATAGTGTACAATCTAAAAAGTCCGTATCATATTCACCATTAGCATTTTTATAATTTCTTGGAACTGCTAATGTAATAGTGGATACTTTTTTTCCTGTTTCTGTTGTTCTTACTTCTGGTGCTCTTACTATTCTTCCTACTAAAACTATTTGATTAACCATAATACCTCCTTTCAATGGCACTATAGCATAATTATATCTTTCAAACAAATATGGTAAAAATGGTTTTTAATGGTTATTAGAGCAGAAAAAAAAGATCTTTATTTTGGATAAAAATCTTTTTGGCTGATTTACAGTTACTAAAACTGTTTTTTGATTAAATTTTATACTTTACACTTATTTTACACTTTATTGCTTTGATAGTTCTTCAATGATTGTATTTGCTACGACTTCGGCTATTTTATCTTCTTCTTTATCTAGTATACTTTGATCATTTTTATTTGATAAATATCCTAATTCTAGTAGATATGATTCATTACCTATATTGCTATTGTAATATGGATTTGTTCCTACTTTTTCTGGATTGCTATTATCAACATATGCTCCAGTCATATAGCCCCCTGTTTCTCTTATCATATATAAATAATTTGATGTTTTTGTTATATTATATGGTTTATAGTCTTTCTTTTTATATCCTTCTAGAGAATTTGATATTTCATTTTGACTAAATGTATGGGTATAGACACCATTATACATTTTGTACTTTTTGGCGTTAGAATAGTTGAAACTTGTATTTTTTGATAGATTATCCGCTAATGACTTAGCAAATTCATAGTTTATGTTATCTGGTGTATATACTTCTATACCACTTGCTTTGGATGAGTTATTTTGGTTTATATGGATGGAAAAAGTATATTTTGATTTTACTTCGTTTGGTATAACAGCCCTGCCATTTTTATTATATTCATCAAAGTAATCGTTCTTTGTTAGTTGATTTTCTGTATGAGTCATCTTTACTTTAATACCATTTTTTTCTAAGTTGTTTTTTATTTTGGTACTTATTGCCATGGTATAATCTTTTTCTTCTTTTTTATCTACTACTGCTCCACTATCCATACCGCCATGACCGGGATCTATTGTTATATCATATATATTATCATCTTTATTTTCTTTTATAGTAAGACCAATAGTACTATAATCGTTATCAGTATTAATAATTATTTTTTTGTTATATTTTGATAGTGTATAATATGTTAAGTCTTTATAACTGGTACCATTATTTAGTATATAATATTTATTTATTTCTTTATTCTTAGCGGTATTGTCATCATTTTCATATGTTACTTTGATAAACATATAATATTTGCCTTTTTCTATATTATCTAAATATATGCCTTCATTTAAATATTCAGATGTATTGAATATTATTTTAGTATCTTCTATACTTGTTGTTATATCATAAGTTTTTTCTTTACCATTATATAGTATTATTTTTATATCTTTATAGTTTTTATCGGTTATTTCTAATTCTCCTGCTATATTTAGATGATTGCCATATACATGATAATCTGTTACTTTTGCTTTTTCTTCTTCAACATTTAATTTTGGTATAGCATTTATATAATTGGTATATATAAAGTAACCTAGTAGAAATAATACTAGTAATATAAATATTAGTTTAATTAATTTTTTCATCTATTTTCTCCTATGTTAAATGCTAATAATCTATTTAATTCTACTGCATATTCCATTGGTAGTTCTTCTCTAAATTCATTCATAAATCCCATTATAATTAATTCTTTAGCTGATTCTTCACTTATTCCTCTACTCATTAAATAGAATAATTTTTCTTCGGATATTTTAGAAACTGTTGCTTCATGTTCCATAAATGATGTATTGTTATTAACGATGTTGGTTGGAATGGTATCACTTTTTGAAATGTCATCTATTATTAAAGTATCACATTTTACTGCTGCTCTAGAGTTGGTAGCGTTTTTTGTTATTTTTACTTCTCCACGATATGTGGCTAGTCCACCTGATGAAGCTATTGATTTGGATACGATGTTACTTTTGGTATTTTTTCCTAAATGGATCATTTTAGCACCACTATCTTGAATTTGATCTTTTCCTGCTGCTGCTACTGTTATGCAGCTACCCCGAGAATTATCTCCTTTTAGAATACAACATGGATATTTCATATTGGTCTTTGAACCGACATTACCATCTATCCATTCCATTAAACCATTTTCTTCAACAATAGCTCTTTTGGTTACGAGATTATAGACATCAGTACTCCAATTTTGTATTGTTGTATAGCGGCATTTGGCATTTTTTCCTACAAATATTTCTACTACTGCAGCATGAAGTGAATCCTCTGTATATGTTGGTGCTGTACATCCTTCTATATAATGTAAGTCACTATTGTCATCTACTATAATAAGTGTCCTTTCAAACTGACCCATATTTTTGCTATTTATTCTGAAGTAGCTTTGAAGTGGTCTATCTAGATGAGTATTTGGTGGTATATATATGAATGTTCCTCCTGACCAAACTGCTCCGTTTAAGGCTGTAAATTTATTTTCGTTATATTTTACTAAGGTATTGAAATATTTTTTAAATAATTCTGGATGTTCTCTTAGAGCTGTATCTGTATCTAGAAAAATTATGTTTTTTTCTTTTAATTCTTTATTCATATTATGATATATTACTTCACTATCATATTGGGCTCCTATTCCATCTAAATAGTTTTTTTCAGCGGATATTACTCCTAAATCGTCAAATAGGTTTCTAACTCCACAAGAGATATTATTCCAGTTATCTGTTAGTTTTTCTTCTCTTTCTTTATAATAATTTATACTATCATAATCAATATCTAACTTTGGTCCAAAGTTTGGATTACTACTTTTATTAAATGCATCAAGACTAGTTAATCTAAAATCGAGCATCCATTTTGGTTCACCTTTTATACTTGATATTTTTTTTACTACATCACTTGTTAATTTCATTTTTATCACCTTGTTACAAATTTATTATATATGAAAATAAAGTTATTGTAAAGAAAAAAGCCATCTATTTACATAATAGACAGGCTTTTTACTTGGCTATATTTGATTTTGTAGTGAAACCGTTTATGTAATAATTAGGAATTGTTCCTTGTACTACTTTCATTGCTATTGGTATACTGCATTCTATAGTTAATTTATCGCTTATTATTGGTAGAATTATCTTTGTATCTACTTTTATATCTATCATTAATTTAAGAAGAGCATTATTTATACCATACTCTACTACTTCTGTGCTGAATCCTGTTGATACATCCCCTATTAATGATAATTTTACTGGAATTTTTGGTCCGATATTATATAATAAGTTTGATCCTGTCACTATTCCTAATGGTACTTCTACTATAATTCCTTTTTCTAATAGATCCATATTGTAATCACTTAAACTATTTTCTGGTAATTCAAGCATATCTATTTTTCCTTCTTCTACTGCTCGCAAGTTTAATTCTACTAAACTGGTCATGTTACTTAATATTTTTGATGATACTTTAGAATCAAAATCTATTAGTGTTATTTCTCCTTTACTATTATATACTACTTTAAATATTTCTTCAGTATCTATATTGTATACTTGCTTAGTTATGGATTTATTTATTATTAAGATAGTTAATTTTCTTACTTCTGATTCGGCATATGATTTTAAAATTGGAATGGCTTTTTTTGAATAGTAATTTATAAATAATAATGTTGATATTGTTATAAAAATAGTTATTATGATAATTACTGATATGGTTTTATTTTTCTTCTTTTTTTTATTTTTTAAGTTCATTCTCATATTTAATTATATGTTATATATATGATTATTTGAATGATTTAAATCCTCCTTCGATAGACATAGTATTATAACCAAAAGCATTTAGTCTTCTACTTATTTCATTGCTTTGTAGTCCTTCGTCACAATATAGGTAATAAGTACTATTTTTATTTAAGTAATGGGAGTAATTGTTTAATAGATTATAGTATGGAATATTTATTGAATTTTTTAGATGTGAAATATTATAAGAATAGTTATCTCTTATGTCCACTATAATAGGATTTTTTATTCTTTTTAATGTTTCAAGTGAAATTGTATTCATACTTACACCTCACTATAATATATACTTTTTATAATATTATGAAAAGTTAATAAACACAGAATTTTGATAGAAAAAAGAACATAATCATGTTATGTTCTAATATTTTAATCATCACTGAAGAAATCATCAAAGAAGTCATCATCACTGGTATTATCTTCATACATGCGTTGGATTTGAGTGTTTTGTTCTGAAGTTGGTGATTGTTTTTCTGGTTGTTTAGTTTCTGCTGGTGTGGCTGGTGTTGATTCTTCCTCCGGTTTAACATCAATAACGGCATTTTGACTTTGTTCTTCTTTCTCTATTTCTGCTATTTTAGCATCTATCTTTTTAACTAAGTCATCAATATTAAACTTTTCTTCATCTTCTGGAATATCGTTACTTTCATTAGCAAAATTTGGCATATTCATAAATGGATTTTGGCTCATAAATGGATTCCCCATAAATGGACCTGCTCCACCACCAAATGGATTCATCGATGGTTCAAAGGTACCCATTTCTTTTAGCTTTTGCTCCTTTTGTTTTTTAACAAAGTCTCTTATGTCAAATAATTGTAATTCTCTTCTCTGTCTTTCAGGTGGTGTTTCGTTAGGATATGTGCGTCCCCAATCAACTTCAAAGTCTGTTTGAAACCTCGTTTTATATGGGAACATTCTTCTTCTTAATACTATTATTTCAAATTGATTTAGTCTTTGTAAGTCACTTACTGTTACAAGTGGAGTTGAAGCGGTTTTTTCTTTTTCTTTTGATTTTACTTCTCCACACATTTTACTTATTTCTTCAAGAGCTGCTATTTCACTGCTTATTAGGTATAGTAGATTACAGTTACCTCTAATGGTATCACCATTTTCTTTTCCATATACTTGAGTTAATTGAGCAAAGTTCTGGATAATGAAAGTAAATCTGATAAGTCTACTACGGGCTGCTGTTACCATTGTTGTTACATCTTTTAATGGTGGCATGTTAGCAAACTCATCTAGGATGAAATTTGTTCTAAATGGTAATTTTCCGCCATTTTCTTGGGCAACATCTATTAATGTTTCATAACATTGTTTTATAAAAATGGTAGCAAGAGGATGCAATGTCTTCTTTTCATCTTGTACAATTAAAAATACGGCGGTTTTCTTTCTACCGATATCACGCATATCAAAATCACTATATGAAAGCATTTCTGATAGGTTTGCTCTCTCAGAAAATAATTTCATCTTTTGTTTGAATGTTGCTATTATTCCTTGTTTTGTTTCATCAGCTGTAAATACTGTTCCGGAAGCATTTATATAGGCTGCTTTAGCGGGATCTTTGGCATTAAAGTATTCTTTAATATAGTTGTTATTTGGTCCACCAAATCTTTCTTCTCCTAAACTACTCATTAAGTTTACACTGTTTATATTTATTTGATCTTCTGTTCCATCTTCGAATAGTCCTAAAGCTAGACCTGTAAAATAGTCAGCGGCTGTTTTTTCCCAAAATGGATCACCACTTGATTTTTCTTCATAAAGAATATTTAAAGCTAAGTCATCTAATAATTCAATGGCTTTATCTTGATTTCCTTCTTTATATAATTTATATGGTAATGTCATTGGATTCCAAGCATTACCTTTTTGAGGGTCTCTAAAATTTAATGTTATAATGTTATAACCTTTCTCCTTTAATAATGCTGCTGAAGACTCATATAATTCACCTTTAGGATCGGTTAATATCATTGATTCATTATGTTTCGCTAATAATTTTATCATTGGTTTAGCTACTATTACTGTTTTACCTGAACCAGTTGCACCCATAACTAGGTAATGGTCTTCCCCGTTATCTACCCACATTTTACCTTTTTTACTATATAAAGCTATTCCTGCTGCAGGCAATGTATCTTCTTTAATATCAACTACTTCTAATCCTTTTTTGAATTCTTTATCAGTAGCCCATCTTGAATATCCTTTTTCTTTTTTTTCACTAATTGAAAAACCAAAACCTTTATCACGATCAAAAATGTATGACTTTACGGCCATAAATATTCCTATTATAGCTACAAAAAATAAGAAAAATGTCATCCCAATGTATTTTGCAGTAAATGCTTTAAATGGTAAAAAACCATAAAATTTTCCTTCTGCTACAATACTAGCAGTGTTTAATACACCTATTGCACATAGGTATAACAGAAATACACAAAAGGCACAAAATATTATTAAATCTTTTTTTTCTACTTTTATTTTCATTAAGATATCGCCTCCAAATTACTAACATTATTATAGCATTAATAAATTGAATTGTAAACAAAATTACTTAAAAACAGCAAGCTAATACTATATATTTTTATTGATATAAAATATAAAAACAAGTACTCTGATATTTGAATACTTGCCTAATTATAAATTTATATTTCTACTGTTTTATCATCTAGATATACTTCATATTCTAAAATGTTTTTTATTTTAAATATAAATCTATCATTATCTGATATATATACATCTATTATTTTTTTATCATCACTAATATTATATTTTTCTACTGACATATTATTTATATTTATGGTGTTTATATATGTTTTAAATTCCTCTATATTATTAAATTTTTTAGAACGATATTCTTCGTTTAATAATTCATACGCTTGATCTATATTGTTTTTTAAATAGTTGCGGTAATCGTTTAGATATATAGCCGCTAATTGTCTGTCTGTTATATTTACTAGATTATATTCATTTACACCATATGTTTTTGGATTCATAGTGTAATTTATATAATTATTAGTTGGTACTAATGTTTTTTTACTTCGATAAATTTTTATTCCATAAAACACTAGTAATCCTATTATAACAAGTACAACTAACCAAATGTAACTTTTTTTATTTTCCACTATTTATCACCTCTATTTAAACATACTACCATCATATGGTTCTATTGCAAATGTCATTGTACTTTCATCTAAGATGACTATTATGTAGTAATCTTCTTTAGATGATGAAGTATTTAGTGAATCTTTTTCAATAGTTCCATATACATAGTATTTATAGATTGTTTGATTAAGTCTTTGTTGATACATTTTTTTTGGAGAGAAATTTCTATTACCTGTTATTTTTGGTATGAATGTATAAATATTTGATTCGGTAATATTATTTTCTGTTTTATATTCGTTACTTAATAGTACTAATAATTTTTCTGTATTATTGGCTGCTAAATAGTTTAGATATTTTGATACACAAGATGATACTGTATAAAATCTATTATAATCATCCACTAATAATATTTCATCTGGATTTACTTTATCTTCTTTAACTTTAGCCTTATCTTTAAAAAATATTTGGTTTATTCCTGCTAAAACAGCCATTATAACAATTAATGCTATTACTAATTTTAAATTTTTATCTACTGAATCATCCATTATATCCTCCTATAATCCAAAAATATCATATCGAATTTTAAATTTTCCAATTAACTGGTATGCTGTATAGTCATTTTGTTCACACACTGTTGTTTTTGAATCACTTGGGCAATTGTTATAATCGTAACAAGTTGGTACCGATGAACAATATCCTGCTCCATATATTAAATTTAAATAAACACATCCGCCAAGGCCATCCCCTCCGGGATTATAACGATGATCTCCTATCCATGAATATACTGATTGCATTCCCTCAAGAGTTCCTGGCATTCCATGTCCTTCAGCTTTGCATCCTGCTTCTTCTCTTTCGTTATACCTATTTATTATTGAGTTATAATTGCCACTATTTGGATCACTATAATCATTAATTACTTTTGCATATTGAACTATACCATTTTCTAATGAACCATAATTTCCTACTTTATTACTTCCGTTTACTACTCCTATCCCCCAAAAATTGTAACTACCATATGGATTTCCCCAGCCTTGTTCTGTTCCGGCAGTTACCACTACTAATTCTGGATTGACGTTATTTTCTACAGATGTTTGGTAAACCAATTCAGAATTATTGGCAAAATTATTACAAAAGTTCTTATTGTTACTTCTTTGACAATAATCATTCATTTTTGATATAAATTCGTTTAGTGATAATACTGTTTCATTTAATGAAAAACCGCCTGTTGTTCCATAGGAACTTGGCCTTGGATCATCTGCTTTTATATATTGCGTTGGATCAACACTACTATCAGTTGAATCAGAACCAACTCTTATTTCAAAATGTAATTTTGTTTCAGATGCGTCACCACTACGACCCATCTTTCCAATTACTTGACCTTGCTCTACTACATCATCTGCTTTAACTGTGATACTATCTTTTGCTAAATGAGCATATAATGTATAACTACCGTCACTATGTCTAATTTTTACATAATTACCATAACCATCGCCATCGGATGCTGTACCACTGTCTTCAAATTTGGTTTGAGAATCATCTGTTGGATATGTAACAACACCCGGTTTTACTGCTATAATGTTTATTGTGTTAGGGTCAGCACCTTCACTACTTATATCAATACCTTTATTTTCATCACTATAGTTATTACTAATAGTAATTATTTGGGGATCACCTTTGGCTAATAAGAAACCATTTTGTTCCTCGGTCTCAGTACTACCAATTGGCCACCAATAAACATCTTTTTTTACTCTACCAAAAGCACTTGAGCCTCTATATCCACTTGATATATCGTCGGATTTTATTATTCCTGTTGATAACAATGGTGCTATTATTAATAAAAGAAAAACAAAAATGAAAATAATAGTTGTTGCAGCAACAATTGTTATTGCTTTGTATTTTATTGGCATTTTTTTCCAAACTAAATTACTAGCTATTTTCATTTTTGAATTTTTTTCTTGTTCATCCATAATACTCACCCACTTATTAGTAGATTAGAATCCTCCACCAGTACCAAATGATTCTAATTCGTCTTCAGTTACTATAACATTTATTTGCATTCTTCTATTTCCACATACAAATAAGGCTTCACCTTGACTAAATCTTTTTATTGCTTCTTTTTCATTTTCATTTAAATCTATTAACATTGATAAATCTTCTACTGCTTGTTTCTTTAAGCCCATTACTAAATAATAAGATGAGTTATCAAATATTGCTTTACCATGCATTAATATTCCATCTGCTACAAAGTCTGATGGTTGCTGAGTTATTATTATAGTACCTGTGTTATATTTTCTTGCTCTTCTTTGTACTTGAGCTAAGAACTCTGCTCCTAATTCATTTTTTGCTCCTAGTAATACATGAGCTTCATCTACTGATAATACTGTATTAACGTTAGGATTTAAACATAGGCCCCAAGCGAATTTTAATATATTAAATAGTAAGGCATTTCTTATATTTGTATCTGAATTCATTAATTCTTTTATATTAAATACTAAGAAGTCACTTTCAGTATTTATTGTTGTATGTCCATTAAAATAATATTGTAACTCTCTAACTAATGGTCTTAATTTTAGCTCTAGTCTTTCCATTACATCTCTTTCATGTGTTTTTTCTGTCATAGATGTTAATTTACTAGTTACTGTTACATATACATCTCCAAAGGTTGGATAATCTTTTGATGTATATTTAGAAAAATCTGAGTTAAATGTTATACCAAATCTAGCATATGTATCTTGTACTACTCCACTAAATAGGGCTAGTACATCTTCTTCAATATCTGGAGAATAATATTTCATAAATGCTTTTAATGATTGTAATGTTTTATTTAATACAGTATAACCTAAACCGTTTTTTATTTCATTTTCGTCTGCATCCATTATTACTTCAAGTGGATTTACCATTCCGTATTCTCCACCTTTACCTAAATCTACGACATCTCCGCCATAAGCTCTTGTCATTTCACTTATTTCGCCTTCTGGATCTACCGCTACGATTTGATAACCGTTTCTAATATGACTTCTCAATATTAATTTGGCTGCTGTTGATTTACCGCTACCAGAAGTACCTAGGATAATCATATTAGCATTATTTCTATTACTTTCTTTTTTTAATTGATATAAGAACTGGTTAAATAGTACAACACCACCAGAGAAGTCTACTCCTAACAATGTTGATAATCCATCATCTTTTATACTATCAAAGATAAATGGATACATAGCGGCCATAGTTGGAGAAGGCATTGGTGTACCTATTCTTTGTTCTATTGGTTGTTTATCAAATATTGGAAGAATTGACTTTAATACTCTTTCTTGTTCAAATCTTAATGGTATCGCTCTTAATTCCATAGCATCCATATAATTCTTTAGATTAACTTTTTTCATTTCTAGTTCTTCTCTAGTATCTGCTGTTACCATAATGTGCATTTGAAAATCAAAAGTTTTGGCTTGTGATGCTGTAAATTGTTGAATAAAGTATTCTAGGGAATCAACATCTTGTCTAATTCTTTCTTGAATTGTACGATCTTTTTCTTCCTGATATCTACTTTTTAAATCAGATATTTCTTTGTTTAACATTTTTGCAAGTACTGAAAATGGTACAGGAATATGTTTTATTACTAATTTTACACCAGACATATTAGTTAGATTAGATAAATAACCTGGACCAATAAATCTTGGATATGATATTACTGTTAATATTGTTGCATATTTATCACTAATTACAAAGTCTGAAGGATTAAATTGCAATCCTTTAGGAGCTAATTCACTTTTTAAATTCATTATGAAATCACCGTCCCAAAATTAGTTGTCATTCCCCCATTAAGAAAGTTATCTAATATTACTCTTAAATCATCGTTAGATACTTGTGATGCTTCTAATCCTGAATTAGCAAGTCCAGTAACTAAAGTACGTAATCTTTTTTGAATTATATCATCATTCTTTTCTTTAAATAATATATAGTATTCTGTATCTGTTATATTATTGTTCATAAAATTATTAGCTTTTTCTATATCTTGATTTATTAATTTTCTAACTGCTGGATTTGGAGTTTGATTATATAGTAATTGTAGTCTAGCTAAATAATTATTTAAATCTACTGGACGATCTGCCGAAATTAACCAAAATTCAAAATCAATAGTATTGTAAAAATTTTTTAAAGCTATTAAAGCGCTGTCTTGAGACTGTTGATCAAGAATAAAGATATTTCTTGGTCTTATTTTAACACCAGTTACTTTTAATTTATTATCCAATAGTATAGTACCATTGGATATTGCTTTAATAGGTATCCAATCTTCCGTATACTTTGAACTACTTTTTGTGTTTGTCGTCAACTGCGAATTTTTCATAAAAACACCAACCTCTCCATATATAATTTCTTCTTTCAGTGAAAAATCTTAACATACTTTGTATAGCACAAAGTACATTATGATAATTAGGTATCGGAACTACTAGTAATCCTGTTATACCTGCTGGCATACATGCTAGTAATATGGCAAAGGTATTACTAGATCTAACTATAGCTAATGCTAATAATGATATTACTACACCAGTTCCAAATAATATTAAATCAAATGGTCTAAATATATTAAATATTAATGTTCCTCTTTTAGCATTAGCAGGTACTAAATATCCATTCACTATATATCACACTCCTTTTTATTTTATTTATCCTTAGCATACTTAGCATTTGCTTCAGCTTTCTTGTATGCTTCATTTCTTGAACCACTGACTTCTTTAATTTGTCTAGTCTCACTCTTAGTTGTATCTTTGTTATCAAAGAAAGCTTTTGCTCTTTCTTGTGCACTTAAATTTGTATTTGTAATTGAAACTTCTCCAAATCCGGCATAACCACTATCTCTACCTTTACTTCTATATGTTTCTTCGTTGGCTAAGGCTGTCATTATAGTTGCATTAACGGTAGCATCATCAGGTCTTTTGTTCATTTCTGCAATTAGTGCTTCCTTCTTAACTGCTTTTATAGTTTTATTAGCTTCACCAATTTTAGCTGCATCTGCGCCTTCTTTTATTAATTTATCACGATAACCAATAGCATGTTGTACATACTCGTTCTTTTCTAATTCTTTATCTATAATATCAGCATTAGTTTGATATCCTTCATAAAATGATAATTCTTCATCAAATGCCGCTTTAGTTCTGGCAGCATCACCTGCTCCAAGGGTTCTTCCTAAGAAGTCTGAGTCATCGTTATTTCTATTGTATGCTCTTTGCATTGCCACTCTTTGATTTGCCATACCTTTACCAGCATTAGCAAAAGCATTGCCCTTGAATTTTGCTCCTCCAAGTGTTCCTCTTGCTAATCCAGTTATAGCACCGCCTAATCTTCCTCCAGCTGTTCCCTTACCATATTTGATACCAGTTGCCAATCCACCTATTCCTCCAGCAACAGCTCCTCCTGCAAATGTTCCGAGTTGTTTAGCCGACTTACCATGTAATCCAAAGTCAAATCCAGCACTTCCAGTAGATGGGAATATTTCTTTTAATAAGTTTGGTACTTTTTTAGCAAATGTGAATAAGGCTATTATCATAATTACCGTGATATATCCAACACCCCACTTTGATGTTGCCTCAAAATTGGCAGCCAGGTTAGACTTTGATGAAATTAGGGATGAGCTAACCAATATAATAAAGTCTAATATTGCAACTCTTATAAAAAAGTCTAAAAATGTACTTAAACATTGCTTGGCCCATTTTTTTACTTTATCTTCTCCTTTTGGCATTAAATACATCATAATTGGTATAGGAGCAATTATTTCCAAATATGCCAATTGAATCACCCTTACACCTAATTGTACTGTATATACAACTATAATCCAAAGAAGTATGCCACCGCAGAGAAGTGCTACAACACCGTTAAAATCAATTATATATTTCTTTGAGTTTTTCTCGTTAAGACATTTATATGCTATATTAAAATTGTGCTCGCCATAGAATTCATCTTTTAAAATGCTCATATGGCCATTTCCACATTCATTTGTCTCCCCAACTTGTGAATAAAATTGACTAAAAGTATACCAAGCAATTTGATCGCCATTACTACCAACATCTTGCCCTTCATTAAAAGTAAAATCTGGTAATATTATTTTTTCTATCACTTGGCTATCTATCAGTTCATCTTGAAGTTTATAAGCTTCATTAAATAGAAATCCTGTGCTTCCTAATAAAATTATTACAATTAGCACTTTTTTTATAATGTTTCCTATTCCTTTTTCTTTATCCATCATGCTGTCTGGATTGATTAAGTATTCAATGGCCGCAAATGTTAACCTAAACACCATAAATAATCCCAACACAAGTTCTACTCGCTGAAAAATTGCTGATGCATCGATATCTAATCTTACTTTTCCGAATCCATTAAATATATCAAAGCAAAAGCATATTAAACTATATATTATCTCACAGAAAAATAAGGCAAGTGTTCTTGCAGCATCAACTATATCCTGCGTTATGCTTAATATATACATCTTATACCTCCTTTATTTTATACATGTTTCTTTATTGATACTACCCCAGACGGTATTTGCAATATTTAGTACTAAATTTACAAAAATCGGTACAATAAAGACTATAATTGCCGCTATTATTCTTTTTATAAATCTATCCCTATCTTTTTTCATATTATCTTCATTGTCGCTAAAGGTTGCTCTAAGAAAGTCTGTCATCCCCAAAACTACTAGTAGAATCGGAACTGCTATTCTAATAACCTTCATCACGTCATCAATTATTTTTATCGCATCGTCTGAAAATAATTCACACGAGTTTGTTGGCGCAGAAGGCGTCTTATTATTACCACTGTTATTATTATAACGTTCAATACTTGTAAGAGTCCACACTCTGTTTCTATTTAGTTTTCCCGGGTCATTTACCCAAAATGTTTCTTTTAACGTTGCATAAGATGAGTACAAATTATGTGGGCAAGAGCCATCGTTACTAGAAATTATATCTTCAATAGTAAACTTTATATCATACCCATCACTAAAATGAAAAGAAGTCTCATTATAATATAGTTCTACTGTACCTTCATCTGATTCTACATAAGAAGAATCCTTATAAATACTATATTTGCAATAATTCATTTTATATTCATTTACTTTATCTATAACACTTTTGTCTTTTTCTCCCGATATTTGTTCTGGCGTTTTTGATTCCTCTGATGATTGCTGTAATAGAACAAAACCATTTTTACATTTTTTATCACCATCATCTTTATTATATGTTTCTATTTTTTTTGAGATTATATTGTTATTGTAATTTAGGCAAGTTGGACATGACAATAATGTATTATCTTCTTCGTTATAATAATTTTTTGTTGGTTGCATGTTTTCATTTATAGTAATATATTTAAAATTAATTTTTTCTGTTGGTAGTTCGAATTTAGTCCATGATGGACTATCACTGTCTAGTGTATTATTTGCTCTATATAAAGATAAACTACATTCTTTGTCTTGTACAATTTTGACTGCCTGCTGAGTAGTACCTTTTGGATATACGCAAGTTAATTCTTGACAGGCAGCATTAACACTGCCAATTAGTATAACAAATGATAGGAAATATGTACTTATCATTAATATTTTATTTTTCATAATATTACAACTCCTTTTGGACATAAGAATTTATTATAATTTAATTATAGCATAGATAAATAAAAAAGGAAATAATTTTTATTCATTATTTCTTTTATATTTATACTACGGCATATTATATGTTTATTTATTTTCTTGTTTGGGTTGATTATTTATATCTTTATTAGTTCTTATTTTCTATACTTCTTTTTGAATTCACTAATATAGCTATCTGCTTCTTTAGCATACTGTTCTAATTTTTTTCTTTCTTCAATTTTCTTTTGATTTATTCTTTTCTGCTTATTGTAGCATTTTAATGTGTATGCTTTTATTTCATCAATTGCCTCTTTATATCTTTTTATATCACATTTTTTATACTCTTTTAATTGATTTACTACTAGTTCTTTTGGAATTTCTTCCACAGAATTATAGGTTAAGCAATTATAGTTTGCTGATTCAAGTGATGGCGCAAATAGTATTAAATCACCTGTAATCAAATCATACATTTTTCCATCAATATTCTCACATATTATATCGACTGGATCATAGCTAATTACTATTTCTTTACGTCTTGTTATAAATATACCATTAACTTCTTTTTCTATATATTTTTGTTTTTCAATTATGCCAGTTAAAACAGAAGTATCATCTGGTTCTTCCCACCTCGATTCACCTCTAATATTATTATTTAATTTAATTATATAATATTTATTCATAATTATTTCCTCCTTGAGGTATATTATAAGTTAATTATTCTAAATGTCAATGTATATAGAAAAAATATTAATCTTTTTTGCATTTTTTTATCAATTTTTATGAACTATTTAATAATTTTAAAAAAGAAATAATTTTTATTCATTATTTCTTTTAATTTTATATATCTGATTCTCTTTTTTTATATAGATAATATGTTACTGCGGATAATATTAATAGTATGATGAAACTTACTATTCTTATGCTAGTAAATACATATTTTTTATTTGATTCTTTATATTCTATTTTTTTATTTACTTCTAAGTGTATATTAGCATTATCTTTATCTTTTATTGTCCATGTATATGTATTTTTATTTACTTTGTCTGCATTATTATCAGTAATAGCGTATTTACTTGTTACTGATATATTTATTTTATCTGAATACATACATTTAAATGGGCCATATAAATCTATATTATAATAATCTTCTGATTCGTCAAATAATACATAAGTAAAACATGTGTTTAGAATGTTTGATGATTTGTAATTGTTATCAAATGTATAAGTGTATTTAAATTCTTTATATTTGTTTTTATCTATTATTTCTTTCTTATATTGTCCTTTATTATCTATTAAGGGAGTAGCTGTATTTAAGCTATATGAATATATATCTACATTTGTACTGTTTGTATCATCTAGTTCTTTATTTGTTACAGTACCAGTTATTGTTTCTTTGAATAAGCCTTCATCTTCAATGTCTAAATTATAATTTATACTACATCCAGATAATAATAGTAGTGCTAATATTAAATATATTTTTTTCATATTTCCTCCTAATTGTTATACCAAGAACCATACCCTACTATATTAGTGTCTGTTACGGAATGATATGTTGTATTTACTTTATGTGATGAATTTCCAGAATATACGGTTAGACTACCATTATCGTTGGCTGCTACTATTCCAATATGAGCGTCTGATGCATATGGACAAGCGTTTATTTCACCATTCCAATCTTGACCCCACTTGAAATATATTATATCTCCTTTTTTAGGAGTATATTTTTCTTTTCCAAATTTATTTGCATAGAAATCTGAATATTCAAAGGCTAAATTGCTATTGTTATAAAATGTTCCCATACTACATAATGCTGAAGCAAAATTTACTACTTTTGATTCTTTTTCAATTATATCACTATATAAGTTTACACCATCATAGTTTGTTTGTTTTAAAGCCCATGTTGCAAAATATCCACACCATGGTGTACCTGCTGGAGCTCCATATTTAGAACTATCTGTATTTCCTAGTTCTCCTTCAATATTGCCGATTAAAGCATCAGCCATACTACTATATTCTTCACCACTACTTATATTTGACTCATCTTGTGCTTTTAATTTTTCTTTTTCTGCTATTTCGGCTTCATATTGTTTTCTTTTCTCTTCTAGGCTTTTTGTTCTCTCTGCTTTAGCTTTTGCTTCTTCGGCTGCTAATAAATTATCATAATATGTAAAATTTCCACTTTTGGCATTTGCTTCACATACTGAATAGCCTGTTGGGAAACCTGCTGAATTAAGGATCATCATTATTACATTTACTATCCATGGAACACAAAATATTAACATTGCATTTATTATTCTTTTTCCAGCTATTTTGGAATTTTTTTTAGCAGTATCATCATCTGATACTACTGCTTTAAAGAAATCTACTAAAAGCATTATAATTAAACTTATTGGTACTATAACAAATAATGCATCTATAAGTAAATAAACAAAATATAATACTCTAAGTATCCCTGGATTTTGACAAACTTCTATTAAAAAATACATTCTATCACCTGCTACAATTATACATTAGTTTGATTATTTTTACAAGAAATATTGTAAAAAAAGAAATAAAACTGTTAAGTATTATTTCTCCTCTTAATTATTTACAATTTTTTCTTATTTGACACCAGCAATTTTTCCATGAAGTTGTATCCGCGTCATCAAGATTTAAATTTCCTAAAAAGTCAAATAAAACTGTTACTAACCATACTACCGCAAATACTGCTATTGCATAAATCAATCTTCTTATAAAAGTTGATTTAGCCTTTTTTACATCATCTTCTTTGCTTGATACCACGGCTTTACCTAAATCTATTGACCCTAAAATTATCATTATTACAGGGATACCAATCCATATTATATTTATTATAGTACCTATTAAAGTCCATAACGGTGCCATTGACGCTTGACTACATATATCCATAGTTTTCCTCCTTAATTCATAATTATATATTACACTAATTAATAGTAAAAGTCAATTCTTTTACTTTGAATTAGGATTTTTTTTACACTTTTCTTGAATGTAAAACAAATTCAACACATGAAAGTATTAAATGTTACAATTAATTGTCCAAAGTTGCATTTTCATTTTCTTTTGGTTCTGTTTTTCTATATTTGTGGTAGTAATAAACACCTATTGCACTGAATACTATACCGAGAGTAATAAATATCCATAATTTAGTTCCTGTTTTTGGATTTTCTGCAACGTCTTCATTTGTTTTATTATCTTTATTTTCTCCTGAAGTATTATCTTTATCTTCAACTATCTCTGTTGTATCTATTTTTTTTGTATATGTTGCATTGATAGAATGAAAAATAATAGCACTATATGTTACTTCACATTCTCCCTCTATACTAGTACATGCATCAACACTACATTTTGAACCAAAATTACAAGAATCTACTAATTTCCATGTGTCTTGATCATCATATTCAATAGTCTTACCATCTTCGCTAAAGTAATATGTGGCATTATCTTTCCCAATATTTTCTCTTTTTCCATTTTGAGCTGGATTTATTACTCCTGGATCGCCTTCATTAGGAGAGTTGTATCCGTAACACATTCTTGCTCCATCTGCATACTTATATGTTGTATAGTTATAAGCTTTTCCAGCAGTAGGGTTTTGATTTTTTTGATATGGAACTTGCATAATATTATCTGTACTAGCTTTACTAGTTGTATTGCCTTCTCTATTAAATTTTAGATACTTATAGCATTTTGCATTAGATGGATCTAACACATAATCTTTTGGACAAGTATAGGCATCCTTTTCTTCATCAGTTAATTTTTCATATTTAGCTTTTAAATTTATATTTTTTGTTGGCTTTTCGTTAAAATTAAAATCTTTTCCTGTCTCATCTTGCCATGAAATAAATTTATAGCCGTCTTTTAATGGATTTAATCTAAGATTTCCTATTATTGATTTACTATTAACTATTTCTGTTCTCTCTGTACTGCCATCTATAAAATGTCCACCATCTAAATTATATGTAAATTTATATGTTGTTGAATTAACCATTTTTTCTGTATTTCCACTTTTAGGACAAACATTTTCTTCAGGTTTTTCTATTTCTTGTGGTTGCATTGTTTCACCAGTTCCATTATTAGTTACTGGAGGCTTATTATAATAGCAAAGAGCTTTTACAGTTAATGCGTAGTTTTCACTTGTATCTGAAGTTGTTTGAACGTAACTGCCACTAGTGTAACCTCGTCCACTAATTTTTTGCCAACCAGCAAAATATGTTCCATAAGGGCATCCATCATAGCTTTCTACGTATTGGCATTCTGCCTGTTTACATATTTTAGTTTTATATCCTCCTCCCCATGAATGTTGGAAATAAACTGTAGTTGTATATGTTTTTGATTCTATCATGTTTTGTGCTGATTTCCCTACACATCCGTCTTTTGATCTATTTGATACGCAATATATATCCGTTCCGGGAACATGTTTATTAATGTAAACACCCTTACCAGTAAGATCATATACACATTGATTTTTGTTTGTCGTTTTTGTGGCTTTTATTGATTTTCCATTCACATTATATGAGGGACAACATTTACTTGTACCTGAAACTAGTGCAGTTCCAGCTGGACATCTTGCTTTTGTTGTCTGTGCGTTTACGATACTACTACTAGCAATTAGTATACAGACAAAAAATACTAATTGTTTTAAAATTTTTTTCTTTTCTACCATGATTTTGACTCCTTTTAATATACTAATAAAAAGACTACGAAAAATTACTAATATTTCTATTAGTTATTTCATATTCTTTTTTATTCATATATTTTCTTATATTATAAGGATTTACAAGTAATAATTTACATTTTCCCTCCCTAATTAGCAATTGGTTAGCGTTTTTAATTGGTCTATTTTTCATAAGAGGGCACTCCTTTCTTGTTGATTATCAACTTTCTTTACCTTATATATTGATGATACCATAATACTACAATTATTTCAACCATTTTGAGTTAAAATAAAAAAAGATTATTTGAAGAAATCAAATAGTCTATTTTTTCTTTTGGGTTCTTCTGATTCTACAGATTTAACATAACCTAACTTTTCTAATAATGGTAAAATTATATTACTATTGTCTTTTTTATCATTTACTGGAGGTATATTATAGTATACTTTTAAATCTGATTCTACTTCAAAGTCAGATATATCTTCTTCAGATAATAAGCTTTTATTTAGTATTAACTTTTTACCTTTTAATTCTCCAAATACTTTTGGATTTATTACTGATAATTTATTTAACTTTATAGTAGTTGGTTCTATTAGATATAATACATCGGTACATAGATGTTCTTTTTGAGATTTATTTAAATCTACTAAAAAGACGTCTACTGAATAATACTTATCTAATGTACTTTCTAATTCACTATCTTTTATTGATAAACAATCTTTATCTTTTAAATATACTAAATCTCTTCTATCTAGTTCTATAGCCATAGTACTATAATAACTACTTAGTTCTTTCTTTAATAAATATATTAAAGTTGTTGCTCCAGCAGAATCTGTAATATTTTTAATACCTATTACTTTACGATTAGTTCTTGAATGAGAGATAACTTTAGGTTCACTACTGGGTTCTTCTTCAATATTTTGAAGATATGCTACATCACGATAAACATTGGGATTATTATATAAATACATAAGACTATTTGAATCTTTAGTAAAATTATATATTCCCATATTTACTAATTTTGATAAGAATGTTTTTGAATCACTAATAGCATCATCTTTATCTAATAATAATATTACTTTATCCATGTTTATATTCATAGATAATTTTTGTAGATTAGATAAATCTTTATAATCTTTTATTGCTGTTATATCTAAAAACATCTTATTAAAAAAGAAATTTTTGAATGTAGATACTATTTCATCTACATCATATTCTCCTTTTAATCTCTTAGATACTTCTATATCTAGAGAATTAAATACATCACTATACTTGTTTGATATTACTGTGTCCATTTATGTATTTATCCTTTCTATTTTACGTGTTTCTCCTTGTATTGGTATAGTAAAACTAAGATTTAGAAATGGAAAATCTATTGTTACAAATGTAGCTACTTTATAGTAATCCGCATTTATATCATTATTTCCTCTTACTTCTATAATACAATAGCCTTCTTTACCTACAAATACATCATTGCCATATGCTTCTTTACATTTTTTATCAGCAGTGTCTTTATTAATTTTGTATGAAACGCTATTCATATATGCGCTTATTTGCGTAATTGCAGTATCACTTGCATTATCATAATCTTTGATACCTTCATTTTGCTCTATAATATCTAAAACTTTATTTTTTACTCTGAAAGCCTTAGCGTAATTTAATGCTACCGCTACAAAAATGATATATAAAACCAAAAACACTATTATCAATTTTATCATGAATGATCCCCCAACTGCATCTCTCATTTTCTCTCACCTACTTTGTCTTTTTGTTTATGTTTTTATTATCCATCTATGGCACCATTGCCATCTACTGCTCCAGTACCACTAGGATTATTAGCATTATCCATTTCTGTATCGCCTCTGTTTGTCATCTTAGTAAATGTATCATTGATCCATTTTCTTCCTACAGAGTCTTCTTTACCAAATAAAGCTGTAGCAATACCTAATACTATAACGATTAGTATAATAGTGACAACTGTCATTGAAACTTCACCTGTTGCTTCTTTCATTGCTTTTCACCTTCTTTCATATATGTATTTTTTTATTCTTTTTTTATATTTCAAATATTTATATTGTTGTTAATAACATAAATATTGAAATCAATAAGAGTAATAAGGAACCTCCGCCTGTTACAAACATCATTATCATTGTTCTTCTTTCCATGCTATATAATCTGGCTTGATATTTTTGTTCTCTTGCTTTAGCTTGAAGAGAAGATACGGATTTTGAAAACGATTCTAGTTGTTGATGCTTTTTTTCTTGTTCTCCTAAACCTAATCTATATAATAATCTCATCATTCTCATAGAGTCTCTTACTGGATACTCCTTTGCAAAATCCATATAAGGATCTATTGATGAGTCACCTGCTTCTATTTTGCTTACTAATTCTTTTAATCCTGGTTTAAATACTTCGGGAGCATCATCTATACTTTTAGCTAATGCTACTGGTACTGTGTAGTGATGAATTAGTACTTCTATTGTTTTTAAGTAATATGGTAATAAGGAATCTATGTATGTTAGATGCCCTTTATACCATTTTTTTAGGCTTAAATATTGACTTTTATATACTATAAAGCCTATTACTAATGCTAATATTATACTTAGATAACTCATATTAGTTATAAAGATAAATATTATAGCAGCGGATGTTAATACTCCTTGTTTTACTCTTTTCATGTATACTTCATTTGGATTATATACTCTATCACCGTATTTAGCTATTAATAAGAAATCATAGTCTTTTTCTTTTAATAGATTACATAGTTTGCTGTTTGTTCCAAACATACTATCTTTATTTATTTTTCCATTAACAATAAATATATATATTACTATTATGGCTACTAATAATAATTCTATCATCATTATTCAGCACCTACATTCTCGTTGTAATATTTTTCTCCTGATAGAAGAAACCAACTATTTACTAATACAATAATGTGAATAAATATTCTTATAAATAATTTATCTACCATAGCTATGTATGTTTCTTGTCCTATTAGTAATTGTATTAAAGCTATCATACCATATAGTGATACACCAAATGTTATAAATTGTTTATGGAATGCTGCTCTATCTGATCTATCTCTATATACTCCTTCTACTAATACATCTATGTCTGTTAACATATTTTCAAATGTTTCTTGAGTATCTTTTGCACCTTCTTTTGTTACTTGTAAGAATAATTGATGCATATTTTTTACCATATAGTATGGATATTTTGTATCCATGTATTTTATTGAGTCATAGACATCACCTTTTTCATATGATAGTGCTATCATTGTTTTTACATCCGATAATAATGGTTCTTCTAAAACTCCTGAGGCTACTACTCCTTCCAATGATTTTACAAAAGCTTGTGTAGTTGAAAATTCCATTATTGTATTAGTACAATATACTTGTACTTGTTCAAATATATATTCACTATATTGTCTTTTACATCTTAGATAAGTGATGTATGGAATTACTGAAACTGCTAATACCATATATACTATTGTTATAGCTAGATTATAGAAATATAGATAACTTATGCCTCCTGACAATCCAGCAAAAGCCGCTATTTGAAATAGATATTGTCTTGGTGTATATTCTAATCCTAATTCTTTTACTTTTTCCCTCATCGCTTTAAATGAATAGGGTTCCATTTTTCTATAGGCATTTACTGCTTGTTCGGATATAAATTTATATACTGATTCACCTTTCTTAGTACGATAAGAAATTATGAATATTATTATTAATCCTATTAAAATTATTTCCATTATATCACCTACCTTTATACTACATTATTATTATTTATACCAGTTATAGTAGCTTGATGTGGTATATTATTTGCATATATATTTGGTATATTATTATAACTATTCGTATTACTTTGAACTATATTTGGATTTGGCTGAATAGTTTGATTTGGTTGCATAATATTAGTGTTATTTATAACTTGTTTTTGCTGATTATAGTTACTTGTATCTACTGCATAGTTATTATTTGTATTGTCACTTGAAGCATCTCTAAACTCTTCTTTTACTAGTATGTCTTGGGGCATTATTACACCTTGACTTTCTAGATATTCTATTAGATGTTTAGTTGGATTTGCCGTTGTTTCATGTCCATCTGGTGTTTTTTTATAAAGTATCTTGTATTCTGCTTTATTTTCATCGGTAACATAGAATTCTACTACTTCTGATACTTCTCTATGAAATTTTTTATATTTTTGGCTATAATATCCTTTTATATGTACACCTAATTGTACATAGCGATGTATTGTTGCTAGGAACTGGCTTACATCTTGATTTGTTTCTAGCAGGCTATACATTCTACTTGGTATTGACTCTGCTTTATCAGCATGTATTGTGGAAAGAATATTATGTCCTGATGATATGGAGTTACGAACGGCCATTACAGCTTCAGCACTTCTTACTTCGGATAGTAATATCCATCTTGGATTTTGTCTCATACAGGTTACTAATACATCTGAATATGAGGCTATATTATTAGTTTTCATTGCTACAATATCTCTATGAGGAAATATTTTATCTAAATGAAGTTCTAGAGTATCTTCAATAGTTATTATTTTCTCATTTTCTTTTGTATGGGCTGCTAAATATTTTATAAACTCTGTTTTACCTGAACCTGTTTCTCCACTAACTATAATGTTACAATGGCCTTCTACACATTTTAATAGGAAGTCATGAATATTTAATCTAATATAATCTTCTGCTATTATCTTATCTTTTTCAAGTCTTATTTTAGCAGGAGTTTTTCTTATTAAGGCTGCTATCCCATTTTTAGCTATCGAATCATGAACAAAGTTCATTCTTAGTTCTGCTGATTCTGCATCAAGAAATGGATTTGCCATATTAAATGACTTTCCCATAGAGTTAGCACATTGAAAGGCTATTTTTTCCATTAAAGCATTATCTATACCAGTATTTTCTACCCTATACACACCTTGAGATAATGTTTTTAACCACACTTGTCCACCATTACTATATGATATATCTGTTACATCGTCATTGGCTAAGAATGGCTTTAATGGGCCAAAATCTATTTGGGTAAATTCTGTTTCCATGCTTTGCCCTCCTTATTCTTTTTTATCTATTTGTTTTTGTATCATTATCTTTTTTATCTGTATCTTTTTTATCTGTATCTTCTTTTACTTGATCTTCTACTTTAGGTAATTCATTTACTGATACAAAGGCAGTCTTTGAATTAATAAAGTTTTCGATATCATCACTACTTACTTGTACTTTATCTTTTTCAGTAAGTGTTGTTGTATTAGGTACTAATATTAGTTCAACAGCATATTCTTTTAGATATAATGCTTTTCTTAATAATAGATGTGTTTCTTCAGGAACTGCAAATAACATATATGCTGGTGTTCTTGCTTCTTCACTATTTTCAAATACATGTTGTCCTGATGAATCTTTAACATCTAATATTTTTATATTACTAATGAATTTACCAAACATTACTTCACCTTTATCATTTAAAGATTTGTAATAGATATTTATGTAGCTACCTGGTGCCATTGAATTAGCATATGTACTTGCTATATTAACAGGATAGTTGATAACTGTATATCCTTCAGGAACATCTTGAAATGCTGAGTCTGGTAAATTTTCTTTGGATGTTACTAAATCCGCATAAAATAAACTTCCTTTTGCTATTATCGTATTATAGTTGGAATATTTTCCTACTATATTTTGTTTTTGTGTATAATAGTTTCCTACTAAAAATGATTTTGGTACATTCATAATTCCTACCATACTATCCTTTATATAAGTTCTTGGTTGAATTGTTTCAACTGCATATGGTACTTGTACTAATTCAACTTTTGAATTTATACGATAATTATATCCTATGGCTAATATTACTAAACATAGTAGTACCCCTAATATTGTAACTGTATTTTTGTTACCTAATAATTTTTTCATCGAAGCTTTTAAATTATTCATATTTATTTCCTCCTTTTTATTTAAATTCTTCTTTTATTTATATTCATATTCTTCATAAGACCATGTTACTTCATACTTTAAGATAACATTCCCACTATTAGATCTATTTATGTTTATCCATGGCAATTCATAAGAACTACAATCTACTCTTAGTCCTGTTCCGGAACCATCAGAGCAGTTATAATAACTTATAGTTGATGCTGAACTAGATGAGTAGTCGCTTGGGGAATTGTTACTAAAATAATCTGTCCTGTAATCATCTGTAGAAGTAGAAGCTCTTGCCCAATCAATTTCTCTTCTTAATTTAGCCATAAGTATTTCGCCTTGATCAGTTACTGCAACAGGAGTAGATATATCTGTTACTTTTTGTTTTCTCATATTGGCGTCATTTATTTCCTTTGGTATGTTTAGTGGCTCGCTACTAGAAGAAGTATTTAGCATTGAATAGACAGTTTGTTTATATATTTTTTTCTTTGTTTGAAAAGGATCAATAGCGGTTTCTGTGCTATCTTTTCCTACATATTCTAATATACCAGTAAGATTATTAAGTACATTATAATCATTTACTGTATCATATATTCTATATCTATCAATACCTGTATCAATAATTATAGTGGCTTTTGGGGGAGTCTCTATGATATCAAAAAATGATATTGTATATTTTGTACCAATAAATAGTGTTGATTCAGAATATCTTCTAGTAAAGTTTTCTACAAATTTTTCTTTTACTATTTTTAAGTCTCCTGTTTCTCTATAATATTTTAAATCTATTGATTCTATCATTGATGCTTCCGTTATTTCTTTTAATAGATAGTAATCGTTTTCACTTGAAGTTGTTAATTGTTGGAACAGTACTATAACCATTACTCCAATTATTCCTAATACTATCATACCTACTGAGGCAAATGACCATTTCATGGAGTATCACCTCCATAATCTCGAACGAAATCACTCTTTCCTGAATCAGATATACCATACCAATCAAGATAACTGTAAAGATTGTTATATCTTTTGATATCGATAACTTTTTGATTATCTAATATCATTTGATATTCTACTTTGTCATATGATGATTCTAATCTATTTTTATTTGCTGGTTCTTCGTACCAACTGTACCAATTTACACCAGCATTTCTATTTGGAAATGGATTGTTTATATCTATTGGTCTATATATAAATTTATATGTTTTGTTGTCTTCTTCATAAAATCTAGGATATGTATTTACAATACAATTTGAAGCTCTGTTTCTTTTACCATCATATGTTACAGTTATATTTTTCATCCAACCATCTAAATTGATTCCATTTATGGCAGTTAGATTTTCAAATTTTGCACTCATATATAACTCACCATTATATTTTATTGGAGTATAGAATTCATTATTTATTCCTTTATCTTTCTCTATATCATTTTCATATGTCACTTTTCCTGTTCCTAATTTAACTTCAGATTCTGGTAAGAATATGGTACATGTTGTTATTACTTTTCCATTGCTAATAATATCCCCTTCTTGCTTACAACTTGTTTGCATTTGGGCAGGACTAATTTTATATTCTTTTTTTTCTTCATCAGTAAATGTTAATGTTGCACCATCGCTGATATTAGATGCTATTGTTTGAGAATCTAAAAGTGTATTTCTTATTTTATTATTTATTTTGTTTTTTAGATAATCATAGTCACCCTCAATTGACTCTGGGTCTATAGTGGCTGTTACTGTACTTTTATATATAAATCCTATTTTAACTCCTCCGCCTTGGTATATTCTTGTTGGAGTTAATAAATTTGTTAGTGTAACATCTTGCGTGAAGCCTACTACCACTCTTGCAGCTTTGGCTTCGGGGTTATCTATACTTTTTCCATCTTCTACTACTTCGAATGTTTTTTTCTCACATTCAGAAGATACGTTAACAGTGTTGTTACATTCTCCTTTTTTTACTGGAGAATCTGCAATACAATTATATTTATCAGTTTCAGTGGTTATTCTATATAAAGCAGGTGAGTAAACATTACCATTAGTGGCTACTACTTTTTTATCAGTTCCACAATTTGAAGAATGACCCAAACCCGAATTAGAAGCACCACTCCATATTATCTTACCATCTGGACCAGCACCATTTTCCTCATCTTCTTTATATTCTTTTATATCATTTTCGCTTTTTGCTGTTCTTGTTATGGATATATATGTATTGTTGTAATCTTCTCCTTTATCATCATCAACTGCATGTCCATATTTATCAACTCTATTTAATGTGTTTTCAGTAAGTAGTGTTGCACATTCGTATTCTTTATAATTTCCTGATAATTTGCTTATTTCTACATCATTTGGAGTATTATCTCCGCTATCTCGATAAACTATGCCGGACCAATCTCCTAGTGCTGGTATTTTAGCACTATTAGCACCATGATAATGATAATACCAATTTTTATTTTTATCTTTCAGATCTTTTGAGCAAGTATCTTCGCCATTAACTTTTTTACATACCACGTTCCCTCTTCTATCTAACTCATTCCACATAGCATAGAATTTATCTAAACTCCAGCTGTTTTCATCTACAGTATTTCCATTGGTTAATGTTACCGGATTTGCACTTATGGTTTCCCATTCTCTATAGTCAGCAAATCTAGTATAGTTTGTAGAACCAGTTGTTAATAATTTAATTGTTTCTTGTGTGTATGGTTCAGAGAAAAAGTAGTAATGATATTTTGTCTCTGCTGTTTTTTTATATGCTGCATCTGTATTTGGAATTAAAAGAAAAAATGATATTAATGTTATTAATGGTATCTTTTTCATATTAATTCCTCCTTCTTTTTTTATTCTAGTATTGTTCTTTTCTTTTTCTTTTTAATTATTAATACTAATAGCGATATTAGTACTATTATTCCTATTCCTATAATTATATAAAGATAATATTCTAATAGAAAATCTACTATTGGTTTTAAATAATCTTTTTTCTTTACGTCATTATTATCTATTTTTTTATCATCTAGATGATTAGCTAGACGATATTCTTTTACTTTTCTTTCAAAAGTTTCTCTTGGTATCTCACCATCATAATATTTATTACAATATCTAAAGTCTTCTCCATCTATGCCTTCACATAATGGATCTAAAGAATATTCATTAAACTTTGGTAATGTTACTGTTATATCTTTTAATGTTTTATCGCATTTTTCAGAATACATGTAATAGTGCCATTCTCCTGTTGTTAATTTTAGTTTTAATCCTTCGTCTGTTTCTTCAAAGTTTTCATCAGTAAACGGATATAGTTGAACATATACTCCATCCGGAATGTTTTTGGCTGTTACCATGAATTCATTATATGTTTTTGTACCATCTTCTTTTGTAACTTCTCCTAGATGTTTATATACTATTTCTATTTTATCTATTTCTTTTCTTATGTTATTTTCTTCTTCTGTAGTGCATTCTGCTTTAACAATATTTGTACTAAATATTGTTAACATCAATATGAATAGTAGGCTTTTTCTTTTATTCATGTCATTCCTCCCTACCCTATGCTATAATAATTGTAACACTTTTTTTGTTTTTTTCAAAGTGATTTTTGCTTTTTTTATTAAAAAGTGTTATCATTGTTTATGGTGATTTAATTTATGAAAGATAAAAAAAAGAAAATTATTGTTATAATTGCTAGTATTTTAGTGGTTATTGGAGCTATTACTTATTATTTTATTAGTTCTTATAATAGTAATCTTATTGAAGTTAATTATAATGAACTTAAAGAAAAAATAGATAATAAGGAAGATTTTGTTTTGTGTGTTTCAAGAACTACTTGTAGTCATTGTCAGGATTATAAACCGAAGCTTAAAAAGGTTGGATATAAGTATAAAATTGATATTTATTATATTGATGTTGATTTACTTAATGATGATGAACTTAAAATGTTTAAGAATACTGTTAGTTTTGATGGTAGTACGCCTATTACTATATTTTTTAAGAATGGAGAAGAAAAGACTACCGCTACCAGAATTGAAGGCGATGTAAGTGAAGAAAAACTTATAAATAAATTAAAAACGAATGGTTTTATTGAATAAAACTATTCGTTTTTTAAATAATCTTCTCCTTTAAACGGATCGTATGTTAATAATCCAGGAAAGTTTTGCTGTCTTAATGCTTCATATGTTACTAAAGCAACACAATTTGATAAATTTAATGCTCTAATATTATCGCTTGTTGGTATTCTATAACATTTATCTAAATTATTGTGTAATATTTCTTTTGGTATACCGGTGCTTTCTTTGCCAAATATTAAATATATATTTTTATTTTTATCCTTGAAATCTATTTCACTATATGGTTTTGTTCCATATCTTGTGAAATAATAATATTCACCTTTATTTTGGGTGGTAAATTCTTCATAATCAATATATGTTTGATAATGAACCTTATCTATGTAATTTACTCCACTGCGGCGTATTCTTTTTTCATCTAATATAAAACCTAGTGGTTCTATTAAATGTAGTTTGCTATTGGTTCCAGCACATGTTCTCATTATATTGCCTGTATTTTCTGGTATTTCTGGTTCATATAGTACTATATTAATCATATATTATATCTTCTTTCTCTAAGAATTCTATTAGACTATCTATATTATAATTATTATCTTTAATATTATAAATTCTTATTACTTTATCATTATTAAAAATTATTATTAATGGATCTTTGATATTGTTATTTAATTCTGGATATTTTTCTAATAATTCTTTTTTGATTGTTTTGTTTTTTACTACTTCAGTTAAATCAAGGTATAAAATACTATTTTTTAATGATTTGTCTTGAATTACTTTGATGAATTTTTTTTCAAAGTTACTTGTTTTTTGGCTACCTACTACTGATGAATATATAACTGTACTTTTGTTTTCTATTAGATAATTACTTAATTCATTATAATTTATTTTTTGTATATATTCATCCATTATAATAGTATTTTTTTTACTTTCTTCATATGCTTTTTGCCATAAGTAGAAATATATAACTAATATAACTGTAATAATTAATGTTACCGCTAATATAATATAATTTTTTAAGGGTATTTTCTTTTCCATATTTGCCTCCTAATTTATTGTACCAATTTATGGTTATTTTTTCAAGATAATATATTAAAAATATTTTTATTATGTTATAATATATGTGCTTATGTGAGGTGAAATGACTATGAAAGATAATTATAGTGATTATAAAAAGATGCTAATAGACATATTAAGATTACTTAATTCCTACTTCATATTTCCAAAAAAGCTTATATTAATTCATAGTAATAAGTTTACAAAATATAAAATAGTCAATACTTCTGAAATCGAAACAGTAAGTAAAAAGGTTCAAAGTAAAAATACTGGTAATAAAATGGAAGAAGAGCTTATTAATTCTTTTGTTTTTGATTTAAAGAAAACTATTCCTGAAGAATACTTAAATATCGGTATAGAAAATATTAAACAAATCAATTGCTATAGCAGTGAATTTATAAATTTCTTTTTTGCATTATTATGCTATGGAGGTGTATATATTAGTAGGATAAATTCTATTTGTATTAGCACTAAGGGAAATAAAGAAATTTTATATCATGAATTATTACATGCTATGTCTGCTTTTAAGTGTAATGATTTATTTATTACTGGATTCAGGCATAAAAATATAGGCCATGCTATAAACGAAGGATATACTGATTTACTTGCCAAAAGATTATTAAATATTAAGAAATTTAGTTACAATATAGGTTATCCGTATGAAGCAATTGTTTCTAATATTATCGAACTAATTATAGGTCAAAATACAATGTATTCACTATATTTTAATGGAGATTTGTCGGGGCTTATAAATACTTTATCCAAGTATCAACCCAAAGATAATGTTATGGATTTCATTACGAATTTAGATAAAATCAACAGAATAACTTACTTACGTTTGGTTTCTTCTGTTAAAGATTTTAATGAGAATATATATTTAAATAATCTGTATAATAAAGTTAATATTTTTTTGTATGAATTATTATCTAATAAATTCGATAAATGTTATACCATTGATGATATTAATTCTTATTTATGCGACTCAAAAAAAATAATTGATTTAATTAATTTGCTGGACAAATACACTACTTTTGAAAGAGAAAAACAAATTTTTAATCATAAAACAGAGGTGAAATGACTATGAAAGAGAATTATAGTGTTAAGTGTGAAAATATTTTAAATAATTTAGATGGTAAGAAAAAGTTATTATTACATAGTTGCTGTGGTCCTTGTAGTAGTTATGTTATTAGTTATCTTACTAATTATTTTGATATTACTATTCTCTATTATAATCCTAATATTTATCCTTACGATGAATATTTAAAAAGAAAACAAGAACAAATAAAATTGATTAATGAAATTGATTGTTCTAATAATCTTGATATAATGGATTGTGACTATGATAATGATTTATATGAAAAATGTATTATTGGTTTAGAGAATGAACCTGAAAGAGGAAATAGATGTATGGTATGCTATAACTTAAGAATGGAAAAAACCGCTAAGATGGCAAAAGAGTGTAATTATGATTATTTTTGTACTACATTATCTGTTAGTCCTTATAAGAATTCCGAATGGATAAATAAAATTGGTGAAAAATTACAAAATAAATATAATATTAATTGGTTGTATTCTGACTTTAAGAAAAAAGATGGATATAAACAATCCATCTTATTATCTAAAAAATATAATTTATATAGACAAGATTACTGTGGCTGTATATATTCTAAGCCCCATTAATCTTTTTTTGTATTAATATATAAGCCACTATTACCACGGCTATTGCAAGTAATATGCAAACTGTTCCTATAACTATATATTTATTTAAAGTAAATCCTGCATTTTTCTGCTTGCCAATATTTGGCTGGATATTCAAACCTGAATTTCCTAGACTTGGATCAGATACTACGGCAACATTGCTTAGTTTTTCTGCCTGAGGATTTGGTATATTATTCAACTCTTGGCCTTCAATATTAGGAATTTGTACAGTCTTTGGGGTTACTACTTGATTTGGTGTTTCTATAGTAGGATTTACTATATTAACTGGTTCTGCTGGAACAGATTCAATATTATTTGATGTAGCATTAGGTATTACAGGCTGCGGATTAGTTTGTGGCATAGCATTAGGTATTGGTGAAATATTTATATTGTTTTGCATTGGTTCCTGATTAATACTTGGTTCATTAATTGCTACTGGTTCTTCTGTTGGAATTGTCCATGTTGGAGTTACTGGAATTTGTTCTTGAACTTTTTCCATATTTAAGTTATCATTATAAAATTTGATAGCATCTTCTACAAATTCTTTATTTGTAATTGCTATTGAACAATTGGCAAAATATTCTTGACTTCCTAACTCTGGTATTTCTAAGGATAAATTTACCATTAGTTTTTCTTTTATATCTTTTAATAGGTTATTTGCTAATGCTCCTTTTTTGAAATTTGATGGTGTCAAAATTATAATATTATATACTACATTACTTAATTTATTTTTTTCTTCTTGTAAAATATTATCTATAAAACTTTTTCCTTCAGAGTTTAAAATTAGTTTTGAAACAAATATTTGTTTATTTACTTCATTTTCATCAATGCTGTAAATTAAGTAGTCATTATTTTCATAATTGAATTTTATAACTGCTGTAGCATTTTTCTGTGTATTATTTGTTTTGTCCATCAATACAAAATTTTTATTCATAAGAAAATCCTCCTTGTTGATAGTTGCGGACTATCATTTATTCTGTGCTAAGTATATCACATTTTTTAAATTGTTACAATAGTTATCAGAGCAAAAAAAAACTTTCTTATAATTTATTGTAAAGTTTTTTCTTTTGAATTTAATTTTTTTACCCTTATTAATATTTCTTTATTTGTTTTTCTTGAATTATTTAAATTTTTCTTTATATTATCTATATTTTTCTTATTTTTAATAATATTATCTTCAATTAAGAGAATTTTTTTATATGATTTATCATATTCATCTAAATTATAACATGAAAAATTTCTTTTAAATTCTTCTTTTAGTTTGTTAACTTCGATATATGCTTTATCTAAATTATCTTCGACATTTGTTATACTATATATTTTATTATCTATTTCGTTTATATAATCATTAGCACTATAAGTTACTTCATTTATTTTCTCGTAATGCATATTATCTAACATATAATTCAACATTTTTCTAGTTGCTTTAGTTTGTTCACTTATTTTGGGGATAATTCCTTTAAATGGTGTTAAAGCAATTAATCCAATATAATGGCAAGATAATGATAAAAAATTATCCATTCCTCGTAGTTTATATTTTATGTACGTTTTAGAATCAATTTTATTTACTTTCTTTAGTAATTCTTTCTCATAGTTTATATACTCCTCTATGATTTTGTTACAATCGCTTTCTATTTCATTTAAATTTTTGGCTTTAATTTTAGCTTTATTATATTTTTTATCTCTATTTTGTAATTCTTTAACTCTTAAACTTTTCTTTTTGTTTAATTCTTTCGTTTTATTTGTTAGATCTTCTAATTTATTGTTTAGTATGGTATATGTATTTAAAAGTGTTAACTTGTCTGGAATTTTATTATAATTTAATTCATTTATAAGATTGCGATAATTGACAATATCATCAATTATTAATGAGTCATCTAATTTCAAAGGATCTTTAATTATATTTTTATTACTTAATATCTTATATTCTTCTTCTATTTTAGTTAATTCAAATTGCAATTCTTCTATTCTTGTTTGTATTTTTTTTGCCTTATTATATAAATTTTTATCATCGGCGTACTTACTTATTAAATACTCTTCGCTTTCAATTTGCTTTATTTCCTGATTTAAATTATCTAATTTCTTTTTAATCTTTAAATATATCTTTTTTTCTAATAAAAGGCATTCATTATCATTGGCAACTATAATAATAGATTGTTTATTAAGATCATTATTTACTTCTGTTTCAATATTGTTATTACTTTTCTTTTCTTGAGTACTCATTATATTTTCTTTTATATATTCTTTATTTTTTTTCGTAATAATTATATTGTTATCAACATTATTATTAATTTTATTTTTAGTGACATTATTAATTGTTTTCTTATTATTATTTTTATCAATTATTTGACCTATTGTTCCAAAAACTAATAATGGTGAAAATACTATTATTTTTCCTAGCTTTAATAATGGATTTTCTTCATCTAATTCTTTTTTCTTCATATATGAGTATTTTCTTTCTTTAAATCTTTCTCTGCTTGCAAAAGTCATAAAATCACCAATATATATTATAGCAAAAAAAAGAAAGTTTTTGCACTTTCTTTGACTTTTTTACATAAAAAAAATATTGGCAACGTCCTATTTTAGCAAATTATCACTATCGTCGGCGCTGAAGTGCTTAACTTCTGTGTTCGGTATGGGAACAGGTGAACCACTTCGCAATTATCACCAATATACTTTATATATTTTTTATAGTTCTCTGAAAACATGATAATGTGATATTTCTTTATCAAACTAAAATAATTTAAGGGATTAAATCCTCAATCTATTAGTACTAGTCCGCTCAATGTATCGCTACACTTCCACTTCTAGCCTATCAACCAGTTAGTCTATCTGGGATTTTACTTGTTAAACAATGGGAAAACTCATCTTGGAGAGGGCTTCACGCTTAGATGCTTTCAGCGTTTATCCCTTCCCTACATAGCTACTCTGCACTGCCACTGGCGTGACAACAGATACACCAGAGGTAGGTCCATCCCGGTCCTCTCGTACTAAGGATAGCTCTCCTCAATTTTCCTGCGCCCACGACGGATAGGGACCGAACTGTCTCACGACGTTCTGAACCCAGCTCGCG
>OJMG01000320.1_pt1 | contig 47337 bp, 45 predicted proteins | sample 1597141 | NCBI WGS metagenome assembly OJMG01 (sample SAMEA2452119, study PRJEB22498) | human gut metagenome | biome: human feces; feature: human gut; material: feces | place: Australia | collected 2012 | reverse complement strand
TAAGAAGAGTTTGTTGTTTTATGAATCTACAATGTGTACTTTATCGGATGCTTACGGTATTTTGAGTATTCTTTTGCCTAAGATTTAGCATCAGCCATTTCTCTCAAATACAGCCTTGCGCACATTTCTGCATCGTCTCCAGCACGATGATGTTTACCTTCGGGAATATCGAGTTGTTCACACAAAAAACCGAGCGTGTTGCAATCGAAACTATATATTTGTCGGGCGATTTTCAATGTGCATTGCCATTTAAATTCAGGCAAATACAAGTGATAAAGTTTTGCAGAATGCTCTAAGCAACTACGGTCGAATGGAGCATTGTGTGCCACAAGGGTATCAAATTCGTCAAGGTATAAACGCTCTATCTCTCCCCATACTTCTGGGAATGTGGGCGAGTCTTCCGTGTCTTCGGGATGGATGCTGTGACACTGCATATTCCAATAACTATATAAGTTATCCTCTGGTCGTACCAGCCACGAGCGCGTTTCTACAATTTCTCCATTACGCACTACACAGATGCCAACTTCGCAGACGGAAGCACGTTTACCTGTTGCAGTTTCAAAGTCTATTGCCAAAAAACTATTCATATACTAATCTCTTTCAGAATGATGTTCTAAAGCGAATTTTATACCAAGTATCCCGATATTATAAAAAATTGGTCGAAGCCATGCTTCATATTCCAATTTATGATAATCATGCTTCTCTACATAATCAATAGTGTCACTTAAAAGTTCTTCTAACATAACAACCGACTCGTTTATTGCTCTTTCCATCAATTCGGGGACATTTGCTTTGTGGTAAGTAAATGCTTGTCTAATATCATATTTCAAGTGATCCAAGTCTTCTCCACTAATGGTTTTATATGTTATCTCAACCATCAGCTCAAATAAATATTGACTAATAACGATTAAATCAATACCCCATCTCCAACGGGCTGGCCTATAATTCTCTATATATTGTACAAATGAAGTTGTAATACCTTTCAATCCTGAAGCCATTTCCAACAAATCGTCTTGTTCTACATACACTATAGGTTTTTGCTTTATTAGAATATCTGCAAATTCAGGGTCGTTTTCATAAGGGTCTGAAACCGAACGATTGGCGATAAAATTAGTTATATTCTTTTGGATGCGAGTCAAAACATCTTCATCAACATATCGGACTTCATCCTCTTCAAAGGGAAAACCAAAGTCGAGTTCCTCTGCAAGACAACTTTCTTCATCACGGTCGTAAACTGTTGTTTCTATTGGATATGCTCTTTTTAGTTTCTTGTATAGTCCATCGAATTCTTTAGCTCCCTCAATGTCAAAAATACCATTGTCTAATAGCTTATCTACCCTTTTTGAATAGAAATGATACAAGGATTCTGCTTCATATTGCAATGTGTCAATATCCATTTCTTGCCCTTTGAGCAATAAATGCTTTAATTCCTTAATAAGATCAAATACATCGTTTCTCATATTATTATTTATTCTTATAGTACGACATTAGGTTTTTTGCAAAGTTCCGCATTTGTTTACGCACTGATTCCGGTTCAATAACCTCTATTTGGTCAGCCTGTACTAATAGTGATTGATAAAAGTCATATGTCGGACATACTTGCAACTCAAAGTATGCAGCTTCATCGTCCTTTATATCCAATTCTCGTTGCGACTCATGAATAGGTAGTGTACGCAAATAATCAGCTCCATTTTCGTATGCCTTTACCACCACCTTAATTGGCTCTTTATCCGAATGGATGATTCCGCAGCAACCACGGAAGTAATTCTCAATATCAAAATCCGATTTTATTTTGAATGTACTTTCCGTCAGCTGGCAATCTTGAATACGGTCGAGCGCATACACCATATACACATCCTCCGGTCTGTCGCCGCCGTCAGCTTTATTCTTCCTGCAATTTCTATCCGAATAATAAGGGCTTCGTGCCAATACATACCAACGTCGTTTTACGACTTTAAGGTAGTAAGGCTCGATGTCAAAATTCCAAGCTTCAGGTTTTCCAAATCCTTGATAGGAGATATGAATCACTTGATTGTTACGCATAGCTTCTGTTATTGTATTCAGCCATGTATGCCCGGATGGAACATTCTCAAAGAGAATACGTCCTTTCAATTTTCGGTCTGCCTGAATCTGGTTCATAGCGGTATAAGAATCAATGAGCCAAAGGCGAAGATTGTCTTTTTCTAAAGCTTCACTATTTTCAATATAGTATTTATAACCACCTTTAATGTCGCAAGCAATTTCCACTTCAAATATATCCAAAATCGCCTTTCGGTGATTATGAAAGGTGCGGAGAGGAAGGTCGTCATTGTCTCCATAGCTCAATCCGCTTCTGTGCCAATGTTCATTGACCTGTTCGTAGGTTAGACGACCATAACGTCTGAACAAGTCAATAAGCCAAACATACCTGCCAAAAATATTTGCTGCCATACGTGATTCTATTTTTGATACTCCAAATTTACAAATAACCTATGAAAATAAATAGCATAGGTGCTGCTTTTCATTTCTAGTATTGCATTTTTAACGTATCTGGTCATTACAGAAACTTTTTCTTCCACATTTATCACAGAAAGCTCCTCGCCATACATCATCAAATTGATTTGCTGCCGCATTTACAAGCGATAGCTCATTGGTCAATATTCCTGCCTCAAAGTTCCTTCTATGACCGCTTTTCATACCAATACCAGCACCTGTTAGATTAGCGGAACCAATGTAAGCCATCTGCATATCAAATATCATCATTTTGAAATGTACCCGAGGACAAAGCGTCATTTCCATTGATGACCATAATGACGGATACTTGTCGTAGTCATCTCGAAAAGCCGGACCGGGATGCTTGGCGTGAATCAGTCGGATTGCCACCCCACGCTTCACCAGCTTATCAAATACTGCAAGCAAAGGAATTGCTGTAGTATTAGATTTCACATACACATCCTTTATGTCTGCCGTCCCAATCCACAAAGTATGTTTTACAGAGGCGATATGTGAGAGTACATCGTTGTAATGTTGTGTGTCGGCAATGTATTTGATAAATGTTTCTTCCATATTATTGACGGTAAAGGTCGATATAATTAACGATGTCCGGTTCTCGTTGCAATAACGATACGGCTGCCGTCATAACATTTATTCTACGATGGTCGTGAGCTTGCCATACATCATTGTGCGATGCAAATTTTGTTAGCACATTGTATGTATCCCAAATAGTGCCTTCTCCTTTCATCAAATGCTCTTTACTTCGGTCATAATATCCTGCCATTTCATACGAATTACGAACTTCTGTATAAGGAATCAGTTCTTCTGCATATTTCTCTTGAATACCATTTGAAATCAATATCTTTTGAGCCTTACTCATTTCAGCTAAAGAAATTCTCGACTCGGATGCCCTGGTAAGTAGTCCACCAAAACGTTTAATGCCGCTTGATAAGAACTGCTTATTTTTCACTTGTTCAATCATTCTAGAAATTTCTGCTGATGATAATCTGTATGTTGTAAACTCTTTACGTTCCTCGCGAACAGTCTGCCCATTGGTACAAATCAATCTTTCATAATAATGCCCTAATTCAATATGTGAAGGTGTCCAATGGAGAAAAAAGCCATCCATCATAAACTCTTCGTCCAATCCAAAACGATGAGGAATTGCATTCGGATTGCCGTATGTAATGGTTATGCACATGCGGTCTGTATTGCTATACTTTATATCAGTTATACTATAGCCGCTTTCTTCTACCATCATTTCAGCAAAATCAAAGAATAATGTTGGTGAAATATACTCATCAACGATAGGTATAATGCTTGTAAGCTGACAACTTTCAGGAGAGGCTGTTATCACCACCGACTTTGGCTTCTGCATATTAGATGCCACATTGATATAGTTTCGGTAATTCGTTAAGCCGGTTTCGCCAGATGCCTCTTTTACCATATCTCGTTGTCGTTTGTTAATTCCTATAATTCGGTCGTATAATTTAGAGAACACGCTACTGGCTTCTATCTCTGTTCCACTGACAGAATAGACATTATCTCCTACATGCAAGACCTCACTAAGGTCAATGATTTTTTGAGGTTCCATTCCTTGCATGAATAGTTGTTTCTGGTGTTGAAATTCTGAGTTGTTCATATTATTCAGGTGTGAAAAGTTTATCGAATTGATCTGCAAAATTGCGTATTTCTCCAGCGACTTTACTTTGTATATGTTTGATACGCTGGTCATGATGGAAACGTTCTTCGTCAAACGAAACGTCGCCCGTACTGCTAAGATTATAGAATAGTTTAACCCCGACATCACCGCGTCGATGTTTGGAAAATGTGATAAATCTATCGGAATAGATATTTTTCGGATTTTCCAACCTAAGCTCCATCATTGCTGTAATGGAGTGTTTCAGTCGGTTAGAACCCACGAAATTGCCAGATTTGGTTACCTGTTGTATTGTCAGAAATGTACAGTTAAGCTGACGGCTATTTTGTCCTTTGTTCTGTTTTTTTATGAGTTGCAATAATCGGCTTTCCGCATCTTTCATTCGTATATTCTCTTCCTCTTTGATAATACCTTGCAGTTCATAAAATGAATCTATTGCTACAATGTCCCATCCTTGTTCCACAACATCCTTTACCACTTCCCAGTTATGAACTTCGTTATCGAAATCTGATGCTACAAATAAGATGGGTAAGGTTTGAAACTTTGGATACCGCTCCACATAAATAGTGAGGTCAATCTCGTTCATTTCGGCACTGATGAAAAGTATGCGTACAGCCGGATAACGTTTCTGCATATTTGCCAACATATCCAAAATGATAGTCGTTTTACCCACTCCGGGGTCACCTATAATCATGTAGTTTACACCGCGGGGCAGTCCTTGGTGTGAACTTAGAAGTTCATCCAAGGCTGTCCCACAGTGAAAGGTTTCAAAGAGTTTCGGATTGAAACTCAAATCACACATTCTTACTACATGGTTCATGTCTTCTTTATTGTGTATTAGCGAATGATATTTGAGGAGACCACATAATTGTGCTTCTCCCCAAATATCCCTTCCTTATCTTGGGCATATATTGAAGGTGTTACCATCATTATGCAATTACCTCTCTTTTAAGTTCTTTTGTTCGTTCTTCTACAAGTCTGCTCCATAAGCGAGAATCCTGTAATTTGCTTGATGGTATTTTATCGGTATATCTTTCCAAGAAGGCTGTATTATACAGTTCATCTCCGTGCCAACGGTTGATTAGTTCTGACCAATCCCATAAATCTACAAATCGGTCAATCATCTGATAATTTAATTCTATATCGCTATTGTCAGAAAGTTCTGACCAATCCCAATAATCCTTGAATTGTTCCAGACATTCTTCTGTTAAGATAGTCTCACAACTAGTACGTGACAATTCTTTCCAGTCAATAGACTTTTTGAATCTCTCTAACATTGATGGAGTCCATACAATATTGCTATTACTGGAGATTTCTTTCCAATCTACTTGGTTCTTGTACTTTTCAAGCATTTGCTCCGTCCACTGAAAATTACCGGAAATCTCTTTCCATGCTGAGTCATTGAGAACTTTCTCCATGAATTCATTCGTTAATTTCTTTGTTGCCATAGTATGTGTTAATTAGCGTTTTCTTAATATCCATGTTCTTCCATCATTAGTAGAATAGAACAATCCTTTATCGGTTGTTCCCAAAATCTCTTTACCGGAATCCATCAAGTCACAGAAAGAACCAGTAGTTGATGAACCACTATAGCGAGTTACCCATGTTCTACCTTGGTTGGTTGAATACTCAATTTTCTTTTTGTCTGTGGGAGAGATACGAAGCATCTCTTTCCCTCGATTAATCATGATTGGCATAATACTGATATTTAAAAGTCATTTGTCATAATTGACATTGCAAAAGTACTATTGGGGGTGTGCCAGATTAAAGCAGAGATTTTAATAAAAATGAGTTTTTTATTAGAATCACCTTTTTTATTTGATTTTTGGTGGTGTGAAAACCTTTGAGGCTACACAAATTCCACTTCAAAAGTTTTCACATCAACATCGTTTCTTTGAAGACTTCTTAGTCCAAGAATACCAGTCGGTGATTTTACTGTTGCAGGTTGCACTTGCAATAGCAGAATCACCGATTTTGTTTTGTGCAGTCTAATCTAAAAACGGCAGTTCCGTTCCTTGCGGAAATCTTTAGCCATTGCTGATTGTTCGTTTTGTCCTTCTTGGTCAGGAACCATTTTCCCGTGCAAAGGTTCTGCGAACAGGAGGAATGTCAAGTGACACTTCGCTTTCGGTCGGAGGGCTTGCCGGCAGCCTTCCGCAAATTTTATCATTCTTCCAAAATTTGGGTATTCCGTCGCGCTCTCTGACCTCACACTTGTCTTATCCTCCCTATAGTCCGCAGAGATTACCGCACGAAAAACGGTTCTCCCGACCAAGAAGCCAAAAGGCTTCAAACAAAAGGGAAAAGTATTGAAACCTAAAATATAAAGGATTATGCGAGTAAAAAGAATGACCATCGAACAAGGCAAGCGAGTGAGAATAGACCGCTTCCCGAACTTCCACATAACTGGGAGCGTCAGAGGTATGAAACGGCTGTATTATGGCTATGATTGCCTTTTAGTGCGTGTTGGTAGTTATGTCTATAATGTAACTGCCGAGCCACAAATCTATCATCAAGCAAATTTCTAACATTGTACAATATGGACTATCAAGAATTATCAGGAGCAAAAACCTCCGAAAGAGACAAGGAGTTCGCCCAATCATTTGCGAACTTTACGAATGGTGTTATGACGTCAGCCGACCAGACAGGCAGAGAGATGACCAGAGCGCACAGATACTTACAACAGCAGATGTTTAAAGTGTTCATTGGTTTTATGCGCCAGTTGGCATATAACTATCAGAAAGGACGCTATGACCAACGGAACGAGTGGGCATCCAAACTTGCATCCGAGGCATACGGACATTTGGTTGAGTGTGAGCTTATCTATGACCCCGAATTTACTAACTCTAAAGCTGATTGATATGGACGAGAAGGACTTTCCGGAATACGGACGGCAATGTGAGTTGATAACCCCGTGGCGCGGTTATCATCGTGGTACGATAGTAGCCAAGACTGCAAAAGGTTTTACTGTGCAGTTCAGTAGTGGCGCAGAGATAGATGTTTATGAGGATGAAATAGAATTTGACTGATATGTGTAGATTAATGACACCCCAATTGGCGGAAGCCTTGAAAGATTTTCCGCTTTATTCCCAGGACGGCAAGGGAAAAGAAGCTGTTTGCCGTGCGATATTCGCTCTTGGCTCAATCCGGTGGTACATCCTTGAAGGAGAAGCGGAGGGCAAGGATACCATTCTCTTTGGCATCGTCATAGGAATGATGGAAGATGAATATGGCTACATTTCTTTGAACGAGCTTTCGGATGTGGCGCTTGACTATACGAAGCAAGGCTTCGGCAAGTTGCAAGTCCGGCAACAAGAGAATTTCCAACCGACCAAGTTGAGCCAACTGAAAGACGATAGGTTGCAACGTTTCCTTGCAAGGTTTGAATAGTAATAATCAGTCAGCCGTAGCTTTTTCGTTACGGCTGGCATAACCATTATATTATATGGGTATGAACAAGCATAATATCATTGATAAGATAACCGAGTACGCCGAAAGCAATGGCTGGAATGTGAGTATAAATACCAAACAAGAGAAAGGCATTGTCGTTTTCGAGTTCTCTAAATATACTCCTGCTGGGCAAGATTTTTCTTTTTCGGCAACGATGAAGGATAATAGTCTTGACTCTTTAGTGGCTGATATGGAAGAATCCTATGAAGGTTTCGATGTGGATTCGGAAGCCTATCTGTGGCTTGATGAAAACGGACACGGTAAGAATGGTGCGCCATATAGAATGAGGGATGTATTGGCAGACATGGAGGAAGCTGAGAAAAGCATTGGGAGCCTACTTGATGCCATCAGAGAGATTGAAGAAATATGAACCTTCTAATTGTTTTGAGAAATGGTAGATGGTAAAATTCTTAGCATTGCAGCCAAAAATGGCTGGAGTGTATCTGTGAGTATGAAGAACGAAGTCCGCTGTTATGACTTTAAGCGGAAGACCCTCAGCGGTGTGCCTTTTTGCTTCACTGCTGAGGTCAAGGATGATAGGGTCAGCAGCCTTGTGCATGAGATTGTTTCCTTTGTGGATGCAATCAATCCTGTTACTTGTGCTTGGGAATGGATGATAAAGTCCGGGGCGATGGACTCGTCCCGGTATCAACAAGCTGTAGCAGATATGGAGGACATACGCACCAAAGCGTGGCTGTTGGCTTGCGACTATTCGGATGCAGCTGGTGTGAAATCCTTTTGGATGGGATTGAGCAAGAATCTCCCAAACTAAATGGATTGCTATCCTGGGATGCCTTATCGAGTGTCCCCAAATCTTTTGCGCCCTCTCTTTGGGAGACCGGCTGTTTTGTAGGTAATCAAATCAACTCCACGGAAAGCTACCTTCATGTTGTCGGGCAATCTTGTAACAGGCAACTTTCTTTCGGGATGGTTGATATAGGCATAGACGGTACATCGGTGTACACCGAAGTATCGAGCAGCTTCGCACACTGAATAAATCTGTTCTGGAACAATCTCTGTAAAGCCTTTGTGTATCATCATAGCTGTTTTTCCATAAAGGTAGGCAGATAATGATGATGGGACAAGACGTTAAACATGGGAATGTATTGGATTTCATTGGATTAAGTTGGAATTTGCAGATTTCGCTGCAAATCTTCCGCTTGTGCTATGGTCATCTGCTATGAAACCACATTTTTCAGGAATAAGAAAGGCATATATTTAGAGGTTGACAGCGTTGACAACGGAGCCACAGCCAAAATCGGTTAAGCGAATGCGTGGGAACGCTCTATTACACAATACTTTATCTTTTTTCTTCTAAAAATAGAATTGTATATAGATAATCGTGATTTGTCAACGGTTGGCTCCAAATTTTTTGTGATTTCAAAAAGTGACTACCTTTGTCAACGTTTGTCAACGCTGTATCTTGAAACAATATCGTTGATGTATAGTGAATTAAGCCTTGTCAACGCAGTCAACTGCATATCATATCATACTATTTTTTTGAGAAAGCATTGGTAATCAGTAGGTAATAATAAAAAATCTTGTTTGTTGTTAAAATAGAGGTTTTTCATAAAGGAGAATAAACTATTTCGGTTGTTAAATGCAAAAATATTTGCGTTTAACAACCGAAAAGGAGGTGCAATGATAAGTATTTGCTTACTAAACGCAAATATTTTTGCGTTTTATCTTTATTTATTGCTGCTTTCTTGTTACATTAAGTGCTTCCTCTAAAATACTCAATGCTCCTTTTCTCCTATTTATTATCTTTTCAAAATCAAGAGAAGCTATAAGCTCACGGGATTCATATCCTTTCTGATATGTTTTTCGTGCCTTCGCATAAAGGTCTGAGAGTTTGCTGAATCCATCATTTCCTTTAAGGCTTTTGGGTATGTTCTTAATTTTCAAGAAGGCACATATGCTTTCCAAGTCATCAAGAATCCAATCTTCTATGGAACTCTTTACACCAACTTGAATGAAATTTTCAATACCCAGTCGTTTGACACTTTTGGCAAGTGATTTCCAATCAACCATCAAGGGATTCCTGACTTCAAAAACATCTGTATCGTATGAGCAGCAGACTGTTTGTATGCTATACTGCTTGCTCTGAGCTTCCGGAAGGTATTCGTTTTTCAATTTTGCCAGCAGTTTACTGGTATATCTGGTAACTCCCTTCAAATTACAGATGCTACAAGGTAATATAGGAGTTGTGCTTATCTGTTTGTAATGTTCTATTAGAGCCTTGAAAAACACTTCATCTGTATCTCCTTCCACAAATATGATGATGTGTGACTTTGTAGTAGTTCCTTTATTTTTTGCCATGATTGTCTATTCGAAGAAGGTGTTTATCTTTTCAGTGTCATTTTCAATGTCAAGCATGAAATCAAACATGAACTCGCCAAAGGTCAATTCCAAATCTGCCGCATATCTATATAGATACTTAACTTTTGATGGATTTATTCTGGAGAACCGGGCAAGACCATCTTCATTTGGCAAACCAAAATACATCTGTTCCGGTTGGAGATAACGCATAAGATAAGGAGAATGACTTGTTATAAGTATCTTTGTGTCGGAGGCGTATGTTCGTAGCGTAGATAACAGGTTCTCCATCAGACGAGGATGAACTGAATTTTCAGGTTCTTCCATCATAATCATCGGGATATTCTGTTTTTGGGCAGCAATGCATAGTGTAAACAAGAATATAATTCGTTTACTACCGCTTGATAGTTGGCGTATGCTGGTAGCCTTGACATTATGTTTCTCCATGATACGCACGTCATAGAGTTTATTTTGTCCGTCAGCCAAGGTAATTGCTTCTGCCGAGAACTCACTTATACTTGGAATTAACTGTTTCAAGCCGTCTGTTAGTATATCATAGTTCAAATCATCTGTTTGCTTTAGGTAATATAGATATTCGCTCAATGTTCTGCCACCAAAGATGGCTATACCTTTGTTGGCTTCAGGACTGAAATAGGACTCCGGATTATCCAAAGTTTCTATGTTCGGTATCGAAATCAAAGAGATAGACTTCGCTATGTCATGAAAAAACACAAGGTTGGTTGCGGCTATCGAAGATATAGCCAGTTGCATAGAAGTTACATCGTATTGTTTGTTGCATCTACCTTTAGCAGACGGAACAATCAAACAGTCTGCCGTGTTTTTACGGCTAATAAGCTGTTTGAATTTTCGTTCTGGCACATCTTTTATCTTAAGCCACTCTTCCAAAATTTTTCCTTTAGAATCTTCAGTGCTCCAAGCAGCCTTATATCCATACTGGAACTTTTTATCTACTCCATCTATTAGTACGTTTCCTGTAATTTCGAACAGGAAGTCTTTTTTCAGAATGGAAATATTGATGGGCAATGAATTACTCGTAAGCATTTGTTCTCTTTTTATTTCATTGGCTGAGATAAAATTCAAACCAAATGCAATGGCGTGGAGTATATTGCTTTTGCCATAACCGTTAGGAGCAATGAGTGCATTCATTGCGCCAAATTCAAAATCACCACGTCCGATATTGGCGAATCCTTCTATTGTAACAGAATCTATTTTCATTGTTAAATGCAAATATTTTTGCGTCAAGCATAGTAAAACTAATGCAAATGTACTGATTTTACGTTGTAAACGCAAATATTTTTGCGTTTAGTCTGCTTTTTTCATAGAATACTCTTTAGAATTATAGCGATTCATTCTCCAAGACATCTGATACCATTTCTGTCTCCAGTTCCAATCCAAACATATCCTTCAGATGTAAATAATCAAAGCACAACGCTTTGGGGCGATTGACCTTGACCTTCCTGATTGTCTGATTATTGCTATCCAATTCCACAGAGTAATCCGGCAGACCGCTTGGGAGTAGGATAGCGAAGCGGTCTTGCTTCAATCCCAAATACGAAGCATGAGATTTCAAATACGACATGATGGTGGACCAGTTGGAACGGTTGGCGGTCGCATTCATGTTCCGGCTGTTGAACAAGGAGGATATGGCTGCCATATTCAGATATAAGATTGGTCGAGCTTCCTGGAACTCGATGTCTTCTTTGGCTGATATGGGTCGGAAGGACTTCATATAGCGGATGCGATAATGCGCTCGGTCAATACATTTCCCTGATGTCTGGAAGCCTTGGAGCATATTCCAGAAGTCGGCTATCTCGGAGCTTTCCTGTGCCAGCTCATTTTGATTGCGTATTCCCTTGATGGCGGTCTCAAAGAGTTCTGTATAGCTGAACGGCACATCTATCGCCGTTTCCAAAGTTCGGAACGTGGCCAATGGGATGACCCAGTTACCGAATATACGGTCGTGGATGGTTTCGTTCTCCAGTTTTGTCGCCAGTTCTCGCTTGGTGATGGAATATATTTCAGAGAAATTCTTTTCAAAAAGCTCCCTGTGGTTCAGTATTTCTACAGTCAGGTGTGTTAAACCTAGGTTACAGAGTGATACCAAGTCCTCATAGTGCTTCTTCTCCGACTGATTAAACGAGGTCTTTGAGAAAGCCAGGAATATGACACGGGTATATAGTGCCATATCCTGTGTGGGTTTGTCCTGTCCGCAGAGTGCGACACCTGTGGTCACGATGGTCTGCGTAGCCATACCGTCCGTACTGGTGTTCTTCTTGGTCTGGCCACCGCCGCCCCATAATCCTTTGAGGTAGGCTATCTTTCTAATATCGAGGTCATTCTTGTATTCGTCAAGTACCACAAGGGTATTCACGGCTTGTGATACTCGGTCGTTCATTGCCGGCACGGAGGTCACACCAAGGTTTGGCGGATCCACTCCGTGCAGGAAGAAAGACTGGAGGGAAGTGGCTAAGGTGGTCTTGCCCGTTCCTTTCTCTCCGAACAGGTTGAGTATCGGGAAATGCCGGGTGCGACCGAAGATGATGTCCCGGAATAGGGTAGAGAAAAGGTAGCATAAGGCTATGGAGGCATTCTCACCGAACACTTCCATCAGCTTGGATGCAAAGCCGTATAACTTGACTCCGTTTCTGTTTTCGTGTACCATCAATCGCTCAAACTGGAAGATTTCCTGGTTGTGGATATAAATCTTTGAGGTGGCTGGAATATAAAATGCTTTTCCGCTCGGACTTTTTACGATGCCTAATTCATTTACTTCCTTGAAAACTCCGTCGGTCAGAATCCCATTGCCAAAGGCAAAGAAATTCTCATTGCCGTTCCAGCCCAGCTTGCGTATGCGCTCGGCTGTGTCTGTCTTGGAGTACAGGTATTCCTTGACCCGGTTTAGCTTGTCTATCTTGGCAAGCCATACATAGTTGCCCAACGAACCTACCTTTTGTTGGAAGTTGCTCAACGAGCACATTTCTGATTCTCTGAGTTCGATTACCCTACAGATATTATAAGTGTTGCGCATCCTGAAGATACGTGTTCCGTTATTCTCATCCTCGATATGGAATAATGGTTCCATAATGAAGTTGGATATTCTGGAAGGGTCTTCATCGTCGTCTCCAACGGAATAATAGCAATTCTCACGGATATACAGACCGAACTGGCGCAACAATTCGGCTTCCCGCTGCATATCGTTCATTGAGGAAAACTTGTCGTTCCTTCTTCTTGCCTCGCCTCGTGCCTGGCTTACGGCATCTCTCCATAGTTTTACCTTGCCGTGGATTTTAGCCAATTGCTCGATACATTGCTCAAACACCAACTGGTCTTTGATATAACGGAGCAGGTCTGCTATCTCCGATACGTACTTGCGTTCTTCTACCAATGAGCTTGCGATGTAGAATCGCTTTTGTGCAAGCCATATTATGAAATGTTTTTCCGCAAGCGAGGTATAATCTTCCTTGCAATGAATGAAACTGTCCGCATCATTTTTGATGACTTTTGTAGCTTTTGAATTTGTGACAGAATCAAAGTCTGTTTCTGCTGACTCTTCATCTTCTTCTATGAGTGCTGTTGCAAATGGCAGTTCCCTGACTGTAACGTGAAATCCTTTCTTGATGGCGGCAGCTCCATTCTCCATCACCGCTTCAAAGCCGGGTCCAAATGCTTTGCCCTCGGCTCTGTCGGAATCCGGGATGAAGCATAATGAGTTGGTGAACCTCTTTAGTTGCTCAAACTGGTTGTCCGACCAAGCTGTGCCCAATGCAGCTACGGTATTCTCAAATCCAACGGATTGCATTCTCAATACGTCCGGTGCACCTTCTACTATTATAAAGTAGTCGGCATTTCTCAGACGACAGGCTCTGTCTATACCAAAAACGGTTTCCCCTTTGGAGTAAATGATGCTTGTGGAGGAGTTGATATACTTGGGAGCTTTATGGTTATTACCGATATATCTGGCGGTGTAAGCGATAATTCGTCCCCATCTGTTACGGATGGGTATCATAATGCGCTGTCGGAACATGGCATAGATGCTGCCGTCTTCGCCTCGTTTGAGCATACCCAATTCAAATAACAACTCCTCGTTGAGTGATTTGTTACGACAATACTCCATGAAATCGGTACTGCTTTTTGGAGCATAACCTATACCACTTACAGAGCAGAATGCTTCTTCCCATCTTCCGTAGGCATATTCACGCGCGAGTCTGTACTCGGCATTATCTGTATTTCTCAGGTTTCCAGAGAAAAAGCGTTGGATATGGTCAAGAGTGGCAAGGAGGGATTCCTTGCGCTTGGCTTCGGCAATCTGTTCGTCATTTTTTTCTTCCCTGACGTATTCAATGGCGATGTTGTTGTTCTTGGCAATGAACTCCACGGCTTCCATAAAGGAGAGATTTTCTTTCTCCATAACGAAAGTGATAGCATCACCACCTCGGTTACAGCTGAAACAATGGAACAGATTCTTGGCTGGTGATACGGCAAACGAGCCTGTCCTTTCCTCGTGAAAAGGACAAAGCCCCATCAATGTCGAACCTTTCCGTGAAAGTTTGACGTATGGGCGAAGGACATCCTCTATTGAAAGATTCCTGACTTGATTGATGGTGGACTCGCTGATCATAGTGTCTTTATGAGATTCCAGCAATCTATGATGGATTGACCGGAGAATTTAGGTCTATATACGTTATTAGGATTGACCGGTGTGATATAACCGTTCAACCTATATTTACGAAGGGTCTTATGGCTTATGCCTAATTCGGCACAAGTCCGCTTGACAGAATAGACCCCATTGGGAGCGCAGGAAGGAATTAACTCTTTCATATCTACATAAAACATATATATTGTTTACCTGACGCTTATTATTTGTTAGTGGATTCTTTATCCTTATTGCTTCGTTTCTTTGATTTATCAGACTTGTTGTCTACATAATCATTGTCTATTCGTTGCAAGAGGCGGAGGTCTGCGGTTCTGTATTCTACTTTCCCCGGTCTTTTGTAACAAATGACATCGCATTCTCGTCTCCACCGTTCAACATTCCTACGTCCAAACAACTGAAATGCCTTTCTCTGGCTGATGAACTCCGGGTCGTTACGGTCATTATTCAAATGATTGACTATTCTGGCTGACAAGTCTTTTACAAATGAATCGTAAGGAATCTCCTTATCTGTAAATTGAAGCATTTTCATACTTTACCCTTGTTTATGAGACACGTGTGACTATGATTATCTGATTCGCCCTGTCGGTCTTTGTCTTATACTGGCGGTTGTAGATAGCTCCAAGTTCAGAAGCTTGGGTACGGACACTTTTTAAGCGTGAAATGTGGAAGGAGGTAGAATAGCCAACTTCAAGAGCCATGAGTACGGGACGGATTTTTTCCAAGATTTCTGCCATAATTGTTGGATGTTTAATGATTAATGTTTAACTTTGCATATAGAATTTAATTATTATCATCCACAAAGTAACATAATATGGTTTAGATAACCAAATAAATGTTTAATGATTTTTATTTAATCTTCAATTTTTGATATTTATCTATGAAATTAGGTATTCAACAAGTACACGTAGGTCAAGCGATAGATAAGCGCAGGATAGAACTTGGACTTAGCAAGTCGGAGTTCGGGCGAAAGATTGGGGTACCACAACAGCACGTCAACCGCATTCTTGAAAGAGAAACCATGGAGACGGTTCGCTTGGTCAAAGTCTGTGAAGCTTTGGACTTCAATTTCTTTGCTTTATTCAGTCCTATGCAAAATCAAATCTCCGCTTATCTTGCAGCCGTAACATTGGACGGTGACGCTCACAATAATATAGGCGATCCTGCTCTTGCTGCCCAACTGACGAAGGAGCAATCCACGGTCGAATCGCAAAACGAGACCATCAAGCTTCTCAGAGAACAGATAGAGAGTTTGAACGCACAAATAATCCGTCTTGATTCCAATCTGAAGGATAAAGATGCCATCATAGAACTTTTGAAAGAAAGGAGGCAATAAGATTTAGACACATACCTTATATATAATACGCGCGCGATGCTTCATATACAGGTAATTCTTTAACTAAAGCTCTATAGTAATCGGCTTTCTGAAATTATGTCCGTGCATTTGTACACACTGGCTGATGACGAAAATGGCGGTTATTTTTAGAAAAAAGCTTCAAAAGCTCCTCGTAATTCGCATACACATTACATACACCAAGTTTGTAGTATTCTGATTATCAGATGTGAATTAGAGAGGCGCAAGCTGCGATAGAAGAATAAGAGGCTATTTCCCCTGTAAGTTTGCCCAGTTTACGAAAAACGCATACACTTCACATACACCAAATATGGTTTGTATTGATAATGAGATGCATATTAAAGGGGCTCAGGCGGCTATTGAAGATTTGAAATAAAATACTCTAAAATCTTATATTTATAGGCTGTAAACCTTTTTTAAATAGGTTTACAGCCTATCTTTTTGGAAAAACATGTATCTAATAATCAAATATTTGTTTTTTCTTTATTATCTTTGCCATCACTTAAACTGTCTGATTACCTAATATTTTAATCACCAACTTTATGAATCTGGATTTTTCTACATTATATGCTCTTTGGGCTACTGATTTTTTTCAGAAGAATGAAATACTGCTGCTTTGTTTTGGGGTTATTATTTTATTGCTTCTGGTTATTATGATTGTTGTGTCCATCAATAAAACCAAGCGTTTGAAAACATTGCAGCAACTGAATGAAGTGGCAGAGGAAAGCAATCAATTGAAGAATGCCTTTATTGCCAATATGACGCATGAAATACGTACGCCGCTCAATGCTATCGTAGGATTTACAAATGTGCTTGCCGAAACTGATAATTTAAGTAGAGAAGAGCGGATGATTTTTCTGAAAGAAATCAATGATAATAAAAACTTCCTGGTTCAGATGATCAATGATTTATTGGATTTTTCGAAAATAGAGGCCAATACAATGGAATATAAAGATGGAGATGTGGATGTAAATGCATTGATTCAGGAAATATGTGCTGCGGAGAATGCACATCCCAGACCATCGGGTATTCAGATCGAGTTTGTAGAGAAACTGCCTCAATGTCGTTTAATGATTGATCGGGTACGTTTTGCGCAGGTGATTAATAATCTGGTAAAGAATGCATTGAAGTTTACAGAACAAGGTAGTGTCAGAATTGGATACCGTCGTCTGAGTAATGATAGTTTTTACTTTTACGTAGCTGATACAGGTTGCGGTATTGATGAAGAAAGCCGCCGTGCTATTTTTGAGCGCTTTGTAAAGATGAACTATAATATTCGTGGTACAGGTTTAGGTCTTTCCATCACAAAATCCATTGTAGAGCACTATGGTGGTGGCATTGGTGTAGAGTCGAAAAAAGGAGAGGGATCTACTTTCTACTTTACTTTACCTGCCAGTGCAGAGTATAGGGAATATGGGAAATTTTAATATAGATGTTTTTTAACTTTTTAATCCGCCATTTCTTTTAGTTTCTTAAAGTGGCGGATTACGCCCAGATAATCCCGGTCTGTACAGACATTAAATTTGTTCCATAAGTCACCGAGTACTACCGCACCTCCGAATCCGAAATCTTTTATTTCCAGAATATTGTCGGGAGTAATTCCACCTAAAGCCATGACTTTAGTATCGATGATTCTTTCTTTTCCTGCCGCACGCAATTCTTCGGGTGTGTAGCCAGAGAGAATTCCTTCCTTGGATATGCAGTCATAAACGGGACTCATGAATACATAGTCGTAAAAATGTTTTTTACTTTTTACTTCTTCTACAGAATGGCAGGTATAACTGACATGCCCTGAATAGTCATGCGGTTCATGTGGATTGCGCGTATTTAAGTGAATGCCCATGAGGTCGAATTCTTCTTTTAGATAAAAGTGCTCATGAGTGACGATACGCCTGTGATATTTTTCTGGTATCAACGTTAAGAGTCGCTCGGAATACATTGCAGGTGTTTCCGGTTTTCGCAGATGTAGAATATCCAACCCCTCTTCAAAGAGTGCCGTGATAATCTTGTCTTCTTCCACAAAAAATGTGGGTGCTGTGACTACAATGAGCTTCATTTCTTTTGATAAACGTTTATGTTAGCAAAGTTAATGATAAAAGCTTTTAGTAGCCAACGTTTTTCTTTAAAATATGTTAGATAGGATATGCAAAACACACCTTTGGGACTGATAATTCCCGCAGGTGCGTTTTTTGAAAAAGAGTTTATGATGTTGTTGTTATTTCATCCGGCTGCCTACTACATTCCAATCAATGATACCCCAAAGAGCATTTACATGATCGGCACGGCGATTTTGATAATCGAGATAGTAGGAGTGTTCCCAAACATCAAAGCCTAGCAAGGGGGTAAATCCTGAACGTACAGGGTTACTGCCATTGGCTTCTTTGGTAATATGTAATTTACCATTTTTATCTACTGATAACCAAGCCCAACCTGATCCGAACAATCCTACAGCGGCAGCTGTGAATTCTTTCTTGAAGTTGTCAAAGCTTCCAAAGTCGCGTTTGATGGCTTCTGCTAATTTTCCTGTAGGCTCGCTTTGAGTGGGTTTCGGGGAAAATTGCAGGAAGTAGAGGGTATGATTTAATACTTGTCCGGCATTATTGAAAATTGCTCCATCCGGTGCAGTGGCTACTATAGTCACTAGATCTTTGTTTTCATACTCTGTACCCGGTACCAGGTTATTGAGGTTATTTACGTATGTCTGTAAGTGTTTACCATAGTGAAAATCTATGGTTTGCTGACTGATTACAGGTTCCAATGCATTATTTGCATACGGAAGTTTCGGCATTTCGTGAGTCATAATTATAAGCATTAAAGATGTTAATAACGTATTCATAATTTGTCTTGAATTATGGTTTTGTTAATATAACGTTTGGTATCTTATAAATGTTCTCTCAGATTCTATTAATTTTTCCAAAGTAAAATATAGTTTGTCACGGAAAACCGTGAGAAATAGGCATATATGAGTGAAAAAGTCGTGAAAAGAGTTGTTTTGGTGAAAATAATATGTATTTTTAGAGACTTTTTATGAATTTGGTATTATGAATAGAACATATTTGTTGGATGAGATAACTAAAATCCGTCGGGTTATTATTGAAAAGAGTGGAAAGTTTACTTTAAAAGAGTGCGAAAGCATTGCTGCTGCTTTGGAGGTGGATAATGTTTCATTGGTGGCTATGCTGGAGGCAATCAGGAAAGATCTGTTCCCTCAGAAGTTTGTTTTAAACTTGAAAGATGCAGAACGCTTTCAACTTTTGCGGTCTACCCTTCAGAAGAATGTGGAACATGTTATTCTAAAGAAAATAGCTCCGGAGCTGGCTGTGCTTGCTGAAAACTTCAAGAAGCCTCAGGCAGATAGTGAGGTGTGCCAACAGGCTATCAACAAGCTGCGTATTCAAATAAAACCTTATGCAGAAAAGGTGCCTAAATTGGTGAAGTACCTGAATGAATATGCTGATTTATGTGAGGCGAATTTCCTGAATGTACTTAGACTGAAAGTGCTTCGAATCAATTTACGTTTCTTGCCTTTATTGAAAGAAGCGAATAATTTGTTTGATACTTGTGACAATACTTCCGATAAAGAATTGTATTGGAAGATGGCTGAACAGTTGTATTTGAATTTTCCATCACTGTTTAAGGAGGAAGTTTATTACTTTAGTATTATTCGGGGTATTTTAGATGCATTTTATAGAAAGTCAGGGCAAGAGACTATTGTACTGGATATTCCAGCGGAAATATCATTGATTGAGGAAGGTCAACCAGAGGAAGTAGAGGCTATTGAGGAAAAAACGGAAGAAGTCCTTGAAGAGATAGAAGAGAAAAATACTGAGATTGCGGATGAATTGGTTGAACCGGCAATAGAACAAACGGAACCGGAGGTCGAACAAGTAGAACCGGAAATAGAATCGGTAGAGAGTGAACCTGCTGAAGTTGTTTCCGAACCTACTGAAGCAAAACCGGAACTTGTTGAAGCAAAATCAGAACCTATTGAGGATAAACCAGAACCTATTGAGGATAAACCAGAACTTGCAGAAGCAGATGTAAAACAGGTTGAACCGGAAGTTGTACAGGCTGAACCGGAAATGAAGCAAAGTGAGCCGGTTGTTGTTGAATCAAATCAACCGGAAATAAAATCGCCAGAGCCTGAAGTGAAGCAGCCGGATCCGGAAAGAAAAGAAGAAGCTCCTGCTATTCAAAAGAAATCCAGAAAATCTATATATATAATAGGTGGCTGTATATTTCTGATCTTGGTTTTGATCTGTTTGTATTTTGTGTTTGCATCCAAACCTAAGCCAGTTGTTGCACCTCCGGCTGTGGTTACTGACACTATTACTGTGGTGCAGGATACCACGACTGTGGCGCCTGTTGCTACTCCTGAGGAAACTCCGGTTAAGGCTGTAGGGCAGCAAAAGCAGCCTAAAGTTGAAGAACAACCTCAACCTAAAGCCCAGCCGGAGGCAAAGACTCCTGTTAATGAACCTCAACAACAGGCCGAACCTGAGAAAACAGAGAAAAAAGCTCAGACTAACTCTTTGGAAGCAGCTCGGGAAGCAACGCAGAATGGTGATTACAAGAAAGCATTCGATATTTATAAATCTTTAGCCAATGCCGGAAATGCAGAAGCACAATATTGTCTGGGTATCATGTATGAAACAGGAAAAGGCGTTGATATTGATATCTTCGAAGCTGTTATGTGGTACCGGAAAGCTAAAGCGAAAGGCTTTTCAATGGCCGAGCGTAAGCTGTTGGAGCTAGGTTACAATTAGAAATTAAATTCTTATTTATTTACTATAAAAACATATCTGGTTATGAAAGGAAAGGTTTTTTCTTCTTCGCAAGATTTGTATCAGGATCAAGCGAAAATCCTTTTTGATTTTTATAAAGATGCGGCAGAAAAAATAGTGTCGCAAGAAGAAGAATTAGAAAAGGAGATGGGAGAATTAAAGAATTCGTTGACTATGAATGCTACGGGTAAGAAAAAAGCCCAGACGCAGATGTACGTAGGAATTGGAATTCTTGTTGTCGGTCTTGCATTGATAGCAGTAATTGGGTGGCTAAGTATTGCTATTGCAGTAGCCGGTCTTTATTGGGGGATGAAAAACTACAAGCTGTTTAAATCCAGCGGTAAATCCATTGATGATGTCGGAGTGGAGTTGAAAGAACTGGAAAACAAGCATCAGCAGATTTTCAGAGACTATAAGATTGAAAAGATGGGGGTGGTTTATGTCCCCGTTGCCAGTCAGGTTCCTTTCGAGAATAAGAGCTTTGTGATAGATCATACCGGAAATAGTTCAGTACAGAACTTTGAACTGCAATTAGTTAATAACCAGGGAGCACTTTCCGAGAAATTGAGAGAACTGGATGAACTCTCCACTACGGCTCCTTTGGTAGAAGAAAGTAAGGGAGTGGAAGAAGTTTCCACAGAGGATTATTCAACATCTATACCTAAAGTGAAGTTCTATGATTACTTTGGACGTATGGATCGTAATCTGCGTGACAGTGCTTATTTCTTGTCGGACTTGCATACTGTTTCTGTAGGCATGCCTGTCATTCCTCCCGATTCGCCGGTTATTTCTTATTTGAATGAATATGGTACGGCCAATCCGTCGGGAGCGCCTGTGCTGAATGTATTTGATACGGCAGCGTATGATAAGGAAATAGAGCAATTTAATTCGCTGAATGCAATGCGCCATTCATTGTCTGACCAGAGCGAGCAATTTGAAGATGTATTACGCCGTTTGATTTCAAACGTGGGGTATGCAGTACAGACAATTGCGGCAGCGAAGGTTAAATCCACTAATTCGCTGGTGGAAAGTTCTAATCAATTGCTGTTCACCATTCTGAAAACCTCTTATAATCACTATTCACCGAAGTTGGAGAAGGATGAGCTGGAGAAAATCCGCCAGACGAATTTCAACTTCCGCGATACGGTGGAGAACTACACACCTTTCCAATTGAAGGAAAGTTCACGAATGCGCTATGATATGAAGGATCATTCGTGGGTTGCAGAAGACGGAAGCCGTACGACAATGCCTTATGGTATCAGCCAGATACAAGAAGAAATCGTAGCACCTATCGTACAGAATCTGTTAGCGGAAACACGACTGAACCGTTTGGATATCTATAATGACATTGATAATCAGAAGCGTGATTATCTGAATCAATGGCACCGGGAAACTCAAGACTTTTATGGGCGTAACCGGACTTCCGGAGATGATTTGATTAATATTATGCGTAGCAACTTGACAAAATTCCTTGCTGCACAATCCACTTTTGAACGTCTGGATCGTATGAAGGCACGGATGTTGCAACAAATGATGGATGGAGATGCTCAGGAGTTGGAGGAGAATGCTGGAGATAAGCTGGAAAGTAATTTGCAGCAATTTGCCGAACAGTCTGAATCATTCAAACAAACTCAGGAAGAGTTCAAGGAATATATGAAAGCTTTGCAGAGTGATATTAATGAACGGGCAAAAGTTTATGGATTCATTGAATTCTTTGATGCCAGTCTTCGCGATAAAATGGCAAAGGAAATCGTGGATGCTAATGATAATGTAGCTTTGTTGGATGATCGTCGCCGTCCTTTGGCAGGCATCAATCCTTTTTATGCATTTGCTTCGAATATTCCGCCTGCTCCTGCTGTTGAGGATTGTGTGGAAGAATATATGACTTTGGATATAGCTCAGGTAGCTACCGACTCATTGCATGAAATTGCTGAGCAAGGACAGGATGTTGTGTTCAATCATCATGCTGAATTAGTGGATGACAGCGAGGCTATGGACTATTCAGGATATGCTCCTCAAAGTGCAAAAGTGACTGAAACCGTAAACGTGGATGAACCGGCGGCACAACCCGAAGTTGCGGAAGAAGCGGAAAAAACTATTAGAATGGCTCCGGTGGCTGAAGCTGTGGAACCTGTACAGCCGGAAGTTCCGGAAAATACAGAGACAACAACGGCTCCGGAAGTTCATGAAACTCCTAAAGCATCGGAGACAGCGGACGAGTTGGACGATCTGAGTGATTTGGACGACTTGGATGATCTGGACGATTTGGATGACTTTAGCGATCTGGAGAAAGAGAAATAGCATTCATAAACTTGAAAATGAAAGATTATGGCAAAATATGATGTTACAGTGGATACCCGCGACATGGCCAATAAAATAGATACTGTATCTAATAAGGTCTCCGGGGTCACAACAGCAGTGGTTGCTATGGAGGCGGCTGTTATTGCTGCCGAAAGGGATGCTACGAACAAACTGTGCAAACGGCTTAATAAAGGCTTTTTCTCTCTGGTTACTTCTCAGATAGAACAGAAAAATGCCACAGCGTTAAGCTCGGTAAATGCGTATGCGTCCGAATTGATACAGCAACAAGAGGCGTTGCTTGATTTGAAAAAGAGAATGGGAGATGACTTTGTGATTCTGACAGAGCGTTATTCTAAGTTATTCCGAGGACTTGATGTAGCTCTGCATAATCGTGTTCATGAGTTGGACAAACCTGTTATTCGATTCTGCGAGTGGGATGTTGCCATTACTTTGAACCGTCTGAATAATCTGATTGGTACCGTTCCGGTTAATCAGACGGAATCTCTGGCTACTACACAAGCTATTGCCGCCGCCCATATTAAGCGTAATGCGCAAGCTTTAATTGCACAAATGACTAATTTTCTCACTACATGCAAGCAGCAAAGCGCTAAAATGCAAAGAATAAAGCTGAACTCCTTTGTTGGTAAGTCTGTTCTTCGCTATTTGCCTGCTATCATGTTGGTGAAAAAAGGAGATAGAGGAGAAGTGGTGGAAACGAAACTGCCTTCAGGACTTGAACAATTAATTGGGCAACGCTCATGCACGAAGATACGGGAAAATATGGAACGCACGGTTGAAGGTTCCGGATGGGAAAATGTTTCTATAGAATCGCAACGGATGGTGGCTGGAAAGCTGGAACGACTGATTGCAACTTCCGATCTAAATGAAAGAGTGAAGGAGAACATGAAGAAACTTATGGCCCGGAATGAAACCTGGCTTAATGTGAAGGAGGGTTGATTATGGGAGGACGAAGACATATCTTACATGATGTGATCCGGAAGAGCGAAACGGTGACACTCACCGTAGGCGATAAGTCAGCTTCCAAGACTGTAGTTCTGGAAGAGCCGATTGATATCTATCTGGAAATAGACGACAATCCTTATAACAGTAGCGTACACGATTGCAGTAAACATATTGAAAGCTTGCGTAACTCTGTTGTGGCATGTAATGCAGCTGAAGTTGCCCATAAGATAGCCAGTACTCAGCAAATCGGTAAACATATATCCAAAGGCTTTTTGGGATATATCACTGCCAGTCTGGATATGCAAAATATGGAAGAGTGCTCGAATGTGGAAGCCGTAGTTGCCGAATTACAGTCTCAGTCTGATGAACTTGCCAATCGTAAGTTGGTGATGATAGACGACTATGATATTCTGACTACCCGTTACTCCGCTGTTTTTGAGAATTTGGACAGAGAGTTGGTGCAACGTATTCACATGTTGATGGAACCTTGCTTCCGCTTTGTGGAAAGCAGCCGCAAGGAACAGTTGCGCAATACGGACTCATCTCTGTCGGCAATGGCATTAGTTGGGCATAAAGAGCAGTTGGATGTACAGGCACGTATTTCTGCTATCACAGTGAAGCAGCGGGCTGCCGGATTGATAGAGAGTGCCAAGCAATATCTGCTTGGGCAAAAGCAATTGGCCAGTCATATAGAACATGTGTTGATTGGCGGATGTAAAAATGCCCGTTGGATGTTGCCGGTGGTAGTAGTAGAGAAGACTGTTGCTGGTGGCAGTAAAGAAACTGAGGTCGTGATGAATGAACAGACTGCACGTATGGGAGTCAATGACTGGAAAGTACGTCAGAATGTTCAGCAAGCGTCCATGCCTGCCATGACACAAGAAGATAAGCAGCGCATTGGAAAGCATCTGGAGAGAGAGATTCAAAGATTAGGTTCTTCAGAACATGAAAAACGGGTAGCCGGAATGATGAGGAAACTTGCCGGGAATTTTTTATCGTAAATACCGTTACTTATGTTCTATAAAATAGAAGTAGAGTTATGAAAGAATTGAAAGTAATAAGTTTGGAGAATGGAGTGATTTTAAGTGAGAATCTGGTAAAAGGTTCTATTCTCCCCCGTACATCTGCTGAACTGGAAAGGGATGTGCTGATACAGAACGATACCATTGTAGAAGGGGCTGTTTATGCCCGCAAGCTGGAAATACAGAATGGAGATGTGGAAATACTTGGTGCGGTGTTCACTAAGCTTGAATTCCATATCAGCAATAATGCGAAAGGGGATATTATCTTGCGTAAGACGGTAGCCACTTCGGATTCTCTGGTGTCGTATGCTCGTGATTGCCGTCCGATGTTCATGGCTGACATCAACGGAAAGACTGTAAAATTGTGCAATGCTTTCGTTGCCGGCAGTATTTTTGCGGATGAGGTGATATTGGAGGACTGTATAGTATTGGGAGGAGTTTTTGCTACGGCTAAGTTGACCATGAAAGACTGTATAGTGGGAACTTTCAATGCGAAGAATGTAGCTGTTAGTGGGGATATAAAGTTGCTGTTACCCAGCGCATTCAGTGGCGAAGAAATGCAAGTCACGAGTGAAGCTCGCCTGTTCAATTTAAGTCTGGCGGATTTGGGCGCTCTTTATAAAGGAACTCCCGAGATGGAAAATACAGGTATTATAGAGATGAATACCTATTCTGACGAACAAGAATCTCAACTGTTTGAAGGAGACGAAAAGGTACTGGTGCATTGCTATTCGGTAGTAGGAAAGGTGTTGGCTGCGGATCTGGTCAATGTGGATAAATTGAGAAATCATTTCCTGATAGGAGCTACGGCGTTGGGAAGTCAATTGCTGAAAACCTATGATCTGGGAGTTGATGCGAATGGAGAGCTTTGTGAAATTATTCCGGAGAAGGTAGCTGATTTCTTCTTTAACTTGTTGCATGGAAAGATACAGGTTCGTACTTTGGAAGGCTCTTTTTCTATTCAGGAAATTGCGCAGCGATTATCATAAAATAGAGTGATTATATAAAAATACCGTCCGTATTTCATTATGCGGACGGTATTTTTTATGGTTATTGCTGATAGATAATCTGAATCTTTTCTGTATTCTTGGCATCTCCCCGATCTGTCTTTTGTATCCAGCGTCCGGTACTGTCATATTCATAATAGGCATTACTGTCTATTTGGTTACCGAATTCGTCATACAAGAATATGAGTGAACCGCTGGTCTTATCACTATTGACAAGAGTCTTTTCAAATGTGATCTTTGTCAGATAACCATAAGTATCGTATTCATATACATCCACTTGTTTACTTACCTGGGTGGGTAACGGATCTTTGGGCAATGGGAATGTCTCTTCTCTCTTGATGATCTGTCCCTTCTTATTATATTGGTTGATTACGGAAGATACCGGAATGTTTTTCTCGTAAACTGTCTCTCCTGCCAGCAGACCGAGTTGTGGATGATATTTTCTTACGATCAGTTTTCCGCTCTGATAGAAAGCAGAATCCGAAAGAATGACACCCAGTGTACTGAAAGCACGCAGGCGTTTGTACACCTCCTTCATGCCTCTTTGGTTTACCTGCACTTCTTCTACGCAGTTACCTTGAGAATCATACAAGAAATTAGTCTGTAGGGTAGTGGTTCCCTTATCTTCCGTAACTTCCTTGATACTAACCAGTCTTCCGTTTTCATCATACGTATAGGTTTTCTGGGTACTCTTTCCATTCTTCGTCTCATTGGATTTCATCAATAATCCATGGGTGTATGCCTGGATGGTAGTAGGATTACTCCATATCAATTGTTGCTCAAAAGGTACGCGTAACTTGTTGGCTTTATCACGGAATTCCTTGTATTTATGAGTTAGGAGGTATTCTTTGATGAGTCCCAGTTTGCTTGGAGAGTTCACTTCCAGCTTTAGTGTCTCATAGTCAATACTGTCTTTTTTGTACTCCAGAGTATTGGTATATTTTTTATCGCCTGGACTCAAATAAGGGGCCTGCTCATATTCTGCAATAGCCTGCTTAATGGAAGCTATGGCCTGCGCTTTGCAGATGTTACCGTAAAGATAATCATCATAAATGGAGAGAGCCTGTGCCATAGACTCCCGCTTGGAACGTCCGTCGAAGAATGTGTTGAGCCGGTCATGATCGAAGAATCTCTTAAAGTTACTGGCGGATGGTGATTTCTGTACGGTTTGGAACAGCAGACGATTGTATTCTATCATAGCTTCTGTTTTATACTTACCATCAGCATATTCAGTCAGATATCTTTCGCATTTCGGAATGTTCTTATTGCGTACGAAATCTTTCCATAATTCCTCTTCATGTACATCATACAGATGTTTTCTGCTTTCATCGGACAATTCATATCCTGATGCTTTTACGGCATCTACCAGAGTGCTGGAATAGGCTAATTTATTGGGATATTCATCTAATATGGCACTGATGTTATCTTCCATACGTTTACGGATTGCGGCCGGATCAGCACCGGCTTCCTGACAGATGGAAATAAAGTTGGCTTTGGTAGCATCTACATAAGCTTGGAAAAAATCTTTGGCAACGGTTACCTCTTGCTGATTCCAGATTTGATCGCACAAATCGATTAGTTTGACTTCTGCTTCAAAAGCTGTTGCTGTTTCAGCATCTAATTTGTCCCGGTTTTTTGTAAATTTCTCATTCTCATTGTTTACAAGAAATTTCAAGAGCTTTTCTACTTTACTTTGCTTTTGCGCCATTACAGGCGAAGCACATGAGAAGACCAACAGGCAGATAAAAGAAATGTAAAGTCGCATATTTTTAATTTGTTCCATAGTTTCTTATGATTTTAGTTTGAATAACATTGTACAAATATAAAAAGATTCTTTTAATTTTGCATACATGAATGCGAATTATATCGAAGAATTGAATGAAGGACAGCGCGCTGCAGTGCTCTACAACGAAGGTCCGTCATTGGTTATAGCCGGTGCAGGTTCTGGAAAGACACGGGTGCTGACCTACAAGATAGCATATTTGTTGGAGAATGGTTATCAGCCATGGAATATATTGGCTTTGACCTTTACTAATAAAGCTGCCCGTGAAATGAAAGAACGTATTGCCCGGCAGGTGGGAGATCAACGGGCACGCCATTTATGGATGGGTACGTTCCACTCCATATTTCTACGTATTCTGCATGCGGAAGCTGCGAATATTGGTTTTACCTCACAGTTTACCATCTATGATACGGCAGACAGTAAAAGTCTGGTACGCTCTATCATAAAAGAAATGGGGCTGGATGAGAAAGTCTATAAACCAGGTAGTGTGCAGGCACGTATCTCGAATGCGAAGAACCACTTGGTTTCTCCTGCGGGATATGCCTCTAATAAGGAGGCTTATGAAGGTGATTGTGCTGCCAAGATGCCTGCGATCCGGGATATTTACCATCGTTATTGGGATCGTTGCAGGCAGGCGGATGCCATGGATTTTGATGATTTACTCTTTTATACTTTTATTCTTTTCAGAGATCATCCCGAAGTACTGGCACGTTATCAGGAGCAGTTTCGCTACATTCTGGTAGATGAATATCAAGATACCAACTATGCCCAGCACAGCATTGTGTTGCAGTTGGCAAAAGATCATCAGCATGTGTGTGTGGTAGGGGATGATGCGCAGAGTATCTATTCTTTCCGAGGAGCAGATATTGACAATATATTGTATTTTACAAAAGTGTATCCCAATACGAAAGTATTCAAGCTGGAACAGAACTATCGGTCTACGCAAACTATTGTCTGTGCTGCCAACAGCCTGATTGAAAAGAATGAGAGACAGATACGCAAGGAGGTCTTCTCTGAAAAAGAGAAAGGGGAAGCCATCGGGGTGTTTCAGGCATATAGTGATGTGGAAGAAGGAGATATTGTAGTCAATAAGATTGCTGAGTTGCGCCGTTCGGAGCATTATGCCTATTCAGATTTTGCCATACTTTATCGGACCAATGCGCAGAGCCGTGTATTTGAGGAAGCTATGCGTAAGCGGGGTATGCCTTATCGCATTTATGGCGGTCTATCCTTCTATCAGCGTAAAGAGATTAAGGATGTGATAGCTTACTTCCGGCTGGTGGTTAATCCTAATGATGAAGAAGCATTCAAGCGTATTATCAATTATCCGGCCCGTGGTATCGGAGATACGACAGTAGGTAAAATTATTACTGCTGCTACGGAAAACAATATCAGTCTTTGGGCTGTGCTTTGTGAGCCGCTGACATACGGATTGAATTTCAATAAAGGCACGTACTCTAAATTGCAAATCTTCCGTGACCTGATTGGTGGATTTATAGAAGGAGCAGTGGAGAAAAATGCCTATGAGATTGGTACGGAAATCATCCGTCAGTCCGGCATTATTAATGACGTCTGCCAAGATAATTCACCGGAAAATCTTAGTCGCAAAGAGAATATTGAGGAATTAGTGAATGGTATGAGCGATTTCTGTGCTTTGCGCATGGAAGAGGGTAATCTGAATATTTCATTGACGGACTTTTTATCGGAAGTATCATTGCTGACTGATCAGGACTCGGACAATGGAGATGATGAGAAAATAACGCTTATGACCGTTCATTCTGCCAAAGGGCTGGAATTTAGAAATGTATTTGTGGTGGGAATGGAAGAAAATCTTTTTCCCAGTGGTATGGTCGGAGATTCTCCCCGTGCGCTGGAAGAGGAGAGGCGTTTGTTTTATGTGGCTATCACTCGCGCAGAAGAACATTGTTTCCTTTCGTACGCACGTACTCGTTTCCGTTATGGGAAAATGGAATTTGGTAGCCCCAGTCGTTTTCTGAAAGATATCGACATCCGCTTCCTCCGCTTGCCTCAGGACGCAGGGATTGGTAGTAAAATTGATGAAGAGGCCGGATCTTTCCGTAGGGAACATAGCGGCGGTTTCTCTCGCTCACCTCATGTTCGTGAATCATTGTATAATACGGAAAAAGAAACTCCGCAGCGTTCCAAACAGCATATTATAGCTCCAAGCGTTCCGCGCAATCTGAAACGGGTGACTCCGGCAGCCTCTTCTTCTACCCCCACCTCTGCTTCTGTAATGGCTGTGCAGCCGGGACAACTGATCGAGCATGAACGTTTCGGTCTGGGAGAAGTGATGAAAGTGGAAGGTCAGGGCGATAATGCCAAAGCTACCATTCACTTCAAAAATGCGGGCGACAAACAACTTTTATTGCGCTTTGCCCGTTTTAAGATCATTGGTTAAAAAAAGAAAATATGATAGATTTCAATTGTTTTCCTTCTCCGTGCTATATCATGGATGAAGAATTGTTGAGAAAGAACCTCACTCTCATAAAAAGTGTTGCTGACCGTGCCGGAGTAGAGATCATCCTGGCATTTAAGTCTTTTGCTATGTGGCGCTCGTTTCCTATATTTAGGGAGTACATAGAGCATTCTACAGCAAGTTCTGTTTACGAGGCACGTCTGGCACTGGAAGAATTCGGTAGTAAGGCACATACTTATTCTCCCGCTTATACGGAAGCTGATTTTCCTGAAATCATGCGTTGTAGTAGTCATATAACTTTTAATTCTTTGTCGCAGTTCTGTCGTTTTTATCCAGAGGTAGTGAAAGAGGGAAGTGGCATTTCTTGCGGTATTCGCATCAATCCGGAATATTCCGAAGTGGAAACGGAACTTTATAATCCTTGTGCTCCCGGCACCCGTTTCGGTATGACGGCGGATTTATTGACTGAGGTGCTGCCGCAAGGTATTGAAGGTTTCCATTGTCATTGTCATTGCGAATCTTCATCTTATGAACTGGAACGGACATTAAAACATTTGGAAGAAAAATTCTCTCGCTGGTTTCCGCAAATCAAGTGGTTGAATCTGGGAGGTGGTCATCTGATGACGCGTAAAGATTATGACGTGGAGCATCTTATTCAACTGCTGAAAGATTTGCGTGCTCGTTATCCTCATTTGCGTATTATCCTTGAACCAGGTTCTGCCTTTACTTGGCAAACCGGCGTATTGGTTTCTGAAGTAGTAGATATTGTAGTAAGTCGTGGTATCCGTACTGCCATTCTTAATGTGAGTTTTACCTGTCATATGCCCGACTGTCTTGAAATGCCTTACCAGCCTGCCGTACGTGGTGCTGAAATAGGAAATAATGGTGGTTGTCATGTGTATCGCCTGGGTGGAAATTCATGTTTGAGTGGTGACTATATGGGCGACTGGAGCTTCGACCATGAATTGCAAATCGGAGAGCGTATTGTTTTCGAAGACATGATACATTATACCATGGTGAAAACAAATATGTTCAATGGAATTCACCATCCTGCTATTGCTATGTGGACCAAAGAGAGGAAAGCTGATATTTTCAAGCAATTTTCTTACGAGGATTATCGCGACAGAATGAGTTGATAATCAAAAGCCTGCCGCTTTCGTATGGTAAATGTGTATTTTTCTTCGCGAAAAAAATAAGTAGAATGTTTGCAGGTTTGGAGAAAATATCTACCTTTGCAACCGCAAACGCGGAAATAGCTCAGTTGGTAGAGCATAACCTTGCCAAGGTTAGGGTCGCGAGTTCGAGTCTCGTTTTCCGCTCAAGAGAAAAGATCAGTGCAGAAGTACATTGATCTTTTTTATTTATCATGGTGTAAATGTTAGAAAACGGAAGAAGGTCAAATCAAAATATTGATATACCCTCCTCCCGCTGTTTTAGTCAAATTATCCGCAATGGAAATATTTATTGACCAATGCCAACATCCCTTCCGGATTATCTTTTAAGTCGTTACGTAAGGTCAGATCGTTATAACTGGTTAATTTGCTGATGATTCCATCAATCATAGTGGGGCTGAACACATTATGTTTTTGGAATATTTCGCGCTGTTGTTGCAAACAGGTTGCGGAAGCTGCACAGCTATCGGGAAGCTGGGCTAATGCCTTCAGTTTGTCTGCATTTTCTTTCTGATGGATATTGACGTTTACGTAAGTTTTTTCTGCAATGTCCAGTGCATTTTCTATTTCAAATCCATGGCGACAGGCTACAGCTAATCCTGCTATCAGTTGGTAGAGATCGGCCGAACCGTCCGGTGACCGCATTTCCACTGTCTGTTTTTGTGTGGTATCATAATGGCTTTCTGTTTCCAGTGGATTGGCAGTCATGCACATGTCTGTTTTAGCTGCCCATCCTAGAGGTACGCGTACCAATACTGAACGGTTGCGGTCACCCCAGCAAATATTAGTTGGCGCTTCCTGATGGGGAACCAGGCGGAAATAAGAAGTAGGATTGGTATTACCGAATGCGGTGATGGATGGAGCAAGTTCCATCATGCCAGCAATAGCTTTGCGTGCTGTTTCTGATAAAACACCTTCTTTCAACATCTGGTTTTGTCCATCTTTCATGATACGCATGTGGATATGCAATCCGGAACCAGCTTTTCCTGTAGTTATTTTAGGTGCGAAAGTAATGTTATAACCATGTTTATAGGCCAGATTACGTATAATCCATTTGGCGATCATCAATTGGTCTGCCGCATCTTCGGCATTGACAGGCAGGAATTCTATTTCATTCTGTTCATATATCATGCCATTCAAGGTAAAATTACCTACTTCGGAATGTCCATATTTTATTTGTCCGCCTGCTTGTGCAATGTAGGCCATGCACTGGGTACGGAAATCATTGAACTTGGCATATGGTGCTGATTCATGATAGCCTTTCTGATCTGTAGCCTCGAACATATTTGTATCCGGAGCAATTACATAGTACTCTAATTCCCCCATAGCCTGAAATTCCATGCCGGTTACTTCATTGAATGCCTTGCATGCTTTGTGTAAGGTATGTTCGGGGGAACTTTCCAATGGCTCTCCATCCTTGTTAAAGAAAGAGCAAAGCATGGAAAGTGTAGGTATCTCGGCCAACGGGTCCAAAAAAGCCGTCCGGAATCGGGGAATTACATACAGATCACTGCTGCCCGCCTCAATGAATGGAAACAGGCTGGAACCGTCCACACGTTCTCCACAAGTCAAGATAGCATCTAGATATGCTTGGTTGTTGATAACGAAATTCAATGTCTTCAGTCGTCCGTCTCCGGCGGGATACATAAAGTTGACCATACGGATGCCATTCTGTTGAATGTATCGTTTTATGTCTTCTTTGGTAAACTCTGCACAAGGTTTTTCTAGAAATGCCACCAATTGGTTGGGGTTCATTATTAATTCTTTATTCATAGCAAAATTGGTTGTTTTTTGTTTGTTATTTGGTTAACTTTCCAAAGATAACAAAAAGTTTTCTGAAAATCCTATGAAAAGTTCATAGATATTTTCTTTCATACTGAGTGATATTCTCTTTATCTTTTTCTGTTTGGGAGAACATCGTTTTATAATTTGTCCTACCTTTGCACCGCTGTTTTAAAATATAAATAAGAGAATCATTATGGAACCGATGCATAAAATTAATAAAGTAGAGGTCCGGAATTTACAGATCGAAGATTACATCCAATTATCACAATCATTCAAGCGGGTGTATGCGGATAAGGATGTGTTTTGGACACACGAGCAAATAGAAACGCTTATCCGGATTTTTCCGGAAGGGCAAGTAGTAACGGTGGTAGACGATAAGATAGTGGGATGTGCTCTTTCTATTATTGTAGACTATGATATGGTAAAGGGAGATCATACCTATGCCAAAGTAACTGGTAATGAAACTTTCTGTACGCATAATCCGGAAGGGAATATTTTGTATGGTATCGAGGTGTTTATCCATCCGGATTATCGCGGTTTGCGTCTGGCACGCCGTATGTATGAGTACCGGAAAGAATTATGCGAGAAACTGAATCTGAAAGCGATCATGTTCGGTGGTCGTATTCCTAATTATTATAAGTATGCGGATACGATGCGTCCTAAGGAATATTTGGATAAGGTGCGTTCCCGTGAGATTTATGATCCGGTATTGACATTTCAGCTTTCCAATGATTTTCATGTGCGTCGTGTCATGAAGAATTATCTTCCCAATGACGAAGAATCCAAGCATTGTGCCACTTTGTTGCAATGGGATAATATTTATTATCAGGAGCCTACGCAGGATTATGTGGATAAGAAAACCACTGTACGTGTAGGGTTAGTGCAATGGCAGATGCGCCCTTATAAAACATTGGATGATGTATTTGAGCAGGTTGAGTTTTTCGTAGATGCCGTTTCCGATTATAAGAGTGATTTTGTTCTTTTTCCGGAATATTTCAATGCGCCGTTGATGGCCAAGTTCAATCATTTGGGAGAAGCCCAGAGCATTCGTGGTTTGGCACAATATACCGAAGAGGTTCGCGACCGTTTTATCAATTTGGCTATCAGTTATAATATTAATATCATTACGGGTAGTATGCCATACGTAAAAGAGGACGGAGGGCTTTATAATGTTGGTTTTTTAGTACGGCGTGACGGCTCATACGAAATGTATGAAAAGGTACATGTCACTCCCGATGAGATAAAGAGTTGGGGCCTCTCGGGCGGTAAGATGGTGCAGACTTTTGATACGGATTGTGCTAAAATTGGTATCTTGATTTGTTATGATGTGGAATTTCCCGAGCTCTCTCGTATCATGGCCGATCAGGGAATGCAGATTCTGTTTGTTCCATTCCTCACCGATACTCAGAACGGTTATTCCCGTGTACGTGTTTGTGCTCAGGCACGGGCAATCGAGAATGAATGTTTTGTCGTTATAGCCGGTAGTGTGGGAAATTTGCCGCGTGTGCACAATATGGATATTCAGTATGCACAGTCTGGAGTGTTTACTCCGTGTGATTTCGCTTTCCCAACTGATGGCAAACGGGCCGAGGCGACTCCGAATACCGAAATGATTTTAGTTTCGGATGTTGATCTGAATCTGTTGAATGAATTGCATACGTATGGCAGTGTGCGCAATTTGCGTGACCGCAGGCATGACCTTTATGAACTGAAGATAAAGAAATAAAAAAATGTTTCATTACGGATTACTCAGGTTAACGCTGGTTTATAGATAAGTGGTTATTATTTTATATTTCCGCCTTACTTTTAAGAATAACCTGTGTTAATCAGAGTGATCCTGTAATGAACTTTGTTATTTCAAAATAAAAGAAGCTACGGGCCATTCTATAACAAACATAGTTTTTCCTTGTCTGCTTTCCTGTAAATAGAAATTGCCCCCATGTCTTTTTATAATCTGCCGGCACAGACTAAGCCCGATACCAGTTCCTTCTGTTTTTGTGGTAAAGAAAGGAACGAATATTTTTTCTTGCAATTCCATAGGGATTCCCCGTCCATTGTCAAGTAGTCTTATATAAAGTTTGTTTGTTACTTCCAGTGTTACTTCTATTTGTCCGTCTGTTTTTCCTTCCAATGATTGCATACTGTTTTTCAGCAGATTTAAAAAAACTTGAGAGAGTTGCTTCTCATCGCCCTCAATATATATATCAGAGGGGGTGCTACGCAGAATGAAATGGATATGAGCATTTTCAAAATCAGATTGTAGTAACAGACCTAGATTGTGCAATGAATTGGTCAGTGAGAATCGCTTCTTTTTCGGTTCCGGCATATACGATAAGCGTCGATATGATTCTGTGAATTCCATCAGTCTTTCGCTTTGTTCACGAATCACTCCAAGTCCTCGTATTACTTTCTCGTCCGTACCGGGGCGCAATGAAAGTGTTTGAGACAGAGAAACAATAGGAGCAATGGTATTCATAATTTCATGAGTAAGCACCCGGGTAAGTTTGTTCCATGACTCACTTTCTTTCTCGTTCAGTTCATTACTGATATCTTTGATAGCCAACAGGGTAATCGTTTCTGAATTTAGTTTCATCCGGTTCATGGATAGTGACAGTTGTTTTTTTGAGTTAGATTGTAAAAGAAAGGAATTTTCCACATTTCCATGGGTTATGAAATCTTTCAAGATCGGATATTGCTCTTCCAATTGGCGGAGGAATATGATTGACTCAACTCCCAGCAAACGTAAGGCTGCACCATTTACAAACAGAACTCTTTTTTCGGAGTTCCACGCTAGCACTCCATTTGGTACTTCTTCCAGTAAAGAGTGATAAAAGTTCTCTTGTACCCGGCTTTGCGATTTCGTTGTGGCAAGCAATTCATTGATTCGGTTTAGTGAATGGCTAAGTGCATTCATTTCTTTATCTGCCGATTGCTCGTTGAACAGTATCATGCTCTCTTTATCTTCCATCGCATCCAAGAATATTCTTATTTTGGCATTGAATTTATTCAATTGTTTTACCAAAGCTCTGATAAAAAAAAGTGAAATAATCAAGAAAAGACAGCCTAGAATAAGGGCGGTATGTGTAATAATAAGTGCGATACCAGCTCCGGCTACAGCAATTATTAATAAGATGTAGCTTAGGATAACCATATATAGATGTTTGCTGAATACCATGATCATCAGAGCTTAAAGCGTTTTATTTTATTGTAAAGTGTCTGGCGGCTGATGCCTAACTGTTCGGCTGTTGCTGTCAGATTTCCATCGTTTTGACGGATGGCTGTTTCTATGGCCTGGCGTTCTACTTCTTCCAGATTAGGAACGGTAGTGGAGAATTGTGGACTCCAGGTTTGTTTTACGAAAATGTCTTTGGAACGGATTACATCTCCTTCACATAAAATAACTGCTTTCTCGATGGTATGTTGCAATTCCCGGATATTTCCCGGCCAATGATAAGAACATAATTTCTCTAAAGCATGTTCATGCAGGAAGATTTCTTTTTTTTCGTATTTAGCAGCATAGCGCTGCATAAAATAATCAATGAACAAATGTATATCTTCCCTCCGTTCGCGTAAAGGCGGGATTTCCAGATGAATAGTATTCAGTCTGTACAATAAATCCTCACGGAAAGTCCCGGAATCCACCATATCCTGAATATTCTTGTTGGTAGCTGAAAGCAGCCGGATATCCACTGGGATTACTTTATTACTGCCGATGCGTGTAATTTTTCGGTTTTGTAATACGGTGAGCAACTTTGCCTGCATGGCTAAAGGGAGATTTCCTATTTCATCCATAAACAGGGAACTGCCGGATGCCGCTTCAAACTTTCCCGGCCGGCTCTCGTAGGCATCGGTAAAAGAACCGCGCTCATGCCCGAACAGTTCACTTTCGAATAAAGATTCACTGATTGCTCCCATATCTACCGTTACCATAGAATGTTCCTTTCGTGTGGAAAACCGGTGTATTTCCTGTGCCAGCATTTCTTTTCCTGTTCCGTTTTCTCCGGTAATCAATATATTGGCATCTGTGCGTGCCACTTTCACTACTATCTTCATTAACTGCTGCATGGCAGGTGATGTTCCCACAATCATCGGTGATTTGTTTCTATCGGGGATTCTGTTTTTCCTTTTCTTACCGCTTCCAAAAGCATCTTTTATTTTGCGCACTAAGGTCCGGTTATCCCAAGGTTTCAACAAAAAATCAGTTGCATCATTCTTTAAAGCCTTTACTGCCAGTTCTACATCCCCGTATGCTGTAAGCATGACTACTGGTAGTGCAGGAGCTATCTCACGGATTCGTTTCAGCCAATATAACCCTTCGTTGCCGTTATTGATTCCTGCCGAGAAATTCATATCAAGAATAATCACATCTATCGGAGAGGTATTTATGATAGATATGATTTGATTCGGATGATGGGCTGTCTTTATTTCGCTGAACTCCGTTTCCAGTAATAATTCCAGTGAGGCCAATACTCCTTTATTATCATCTACTATTAAAATCGTTCCTTTTTCCATCTCATTTTTGCTTTCAGAGGCTAAAGGTATCTGCTTTTGATTGTTTCTGCAAATGAGGCGTCCAATTATTGGACGTTTTTTATTATTTTCTGTAATGCTTTTATTTATCATAACGGTGACTTGACATTGGAATGTGTCTTCAGTCCGTGTTGTCAGCGTTCCAATATCTTCCTTGGTTCGTTCTGGTTTTATAGTGTTTATAATTTGGACGTTATACCGTCTAAAATTTGGACAGCTAATTTATATTTTATTTTGTAACTGGTTGATTATTAATGTTCTGATCTTCTTGGCATATCGTTTGCTTCCTATTCTGTGTTTAAATTAAAATGCAATGAGAAATAACTTGATAATTGTGTGTTTGTTGTCCGGTCTGTCTTTGCCTGTATGTGGGCAAAGTACACTGGACGATTGCATACGTTATGCTTGGAAACATAATCCTGGTTTCAAGAATGTCCAAATAGACGTAAAGAAAGCACGAACAGACTATGTGGCTGCTATGGGTAAATTTCTTCCTTATGTTTCAGTACAGGCGGAAGTGGGCAGGCATATCGGACGTTCTGTCGATCCGGATACTAATGAATATACAGCCGATTCATATAATCAAGGAACTATAGGAATGGATATAACTCTTTCTTTATTCGAAGGATTTGCCCGGATCAATCGTTTGCGATATACGCATTGGACTAAAAAAGAGAAGGAATGGGATCATCTGGCAAAGAAAAATGATTTGGCTTATCGGGTAGCTGAGGCTTATTATAAAGCGGTATTGGATAAAAAGCTTTCAGAACTGGCAGCTGAACAGCTTCGTTTGGGAGAACGTTATCTGAAACAGACGGAAGCTTTTGTAGAACTGGGGTTGAAATCGCTTTCGGACTTGCAGGAAGTAAAAGCGCGTCATCAAGGAGATGTGTTCAGAGAGCGTATGTATGAAAAAAATCGTCAGATGTCCTTTCTTTATTTAAAGGAAATACTGGGTATGAAAGAGGGTGATGTTTTGTCTGTTTCTTTATCAGTTAGTGAGGATACGCTCTTGTTAATGCCTCAAGTAGAGGTAGAAGAAGTCTATTTACGGTCCGTACACGTACTGCCGGATTATAAACGGATGGAAATGTGGGAACGTGCTGCTCGTAAGGAGTATGCTGTGACCCTTGGACAGTTCAGCCCGACTATCTTCGCCCGTTTCTCATGGGGATCTGATTTTTATAATTCCTTGTTCTCGTTACATCAATTGCGTGACCATTGGAATAAATATATAGGAGTAGGTATTTCATTCCCTATTCTTAGCGGATTAGATCGGAATGCCGGAATAAGGAAGAAGAAATTGAACTTGCAACGGGTGCGGAACAGCATAGAGGAAGAGAAATTACATTTACGTAATGAAACGGAACGAATTGTACTTTCATTACATTCGGGATGGGAAGAGCATCGACAGGCTTCCCTGCAGGTAAAAGCAGAAACGCAAGTGCTGAAAGAAACGGAACGGAAGTGGGAGGAAGGGCTTGTTTCCGTGTTTCAGTTGATGGAAGCACGAAATCGCCTGCTTGTCGCTAAAGCGGAAAAAATAAGAGTGCGTTTGCAGTACGAACTGACATCGCGACTAACTATGTATTATCGGACAGGAAGTTTTATTAACCATTAAAAAATATGGACACACTAATTGAACGTAAAAAGCGTTTCACTCCCAGGCGGATTTATGGAGGTGCGGGAGTATTATTCATATTGGTATTCGTTTTTTATTTTATTTTTCGTGATACCGGTTCCTCCATGACCATTGACAAGAGCCGTATCACTATCGCTACAGTTACAGAAAATGAGTTTAATGATTATGTCCGTGTGATTGGACAAGTACTTCCCAGCCGCATGATTTACCTCGATGCTATAGAAGGCGGAAGAGTGGAGGAACGCCTTCATGAAGAGGGAGTGATGGTAAAGAAAGGGGATGTGATTCTGCGCCTGAGTAATCCTCTGCTGAATATCGGTATCATGCAAAGTGAAGCAGATCTGGCTTATCAGGAAAACGAGTTGCGTAATACTCGTATAAGTATGGAGCAGGAACGGTTGAGTCTGAAGCAGGATCGTATCGGTATTCAGAAAGAATTCATTATAAAGAAACGTCGTTACGGACAATACAAGCGGCTGATGGAGGGGCAATTGATAGCGAGGGAGGACTATCTCCAAGCTACGGAGGAATATGAAGCGGTAAAAGAACAATTGTCGGTATTGGATGAGCGGATCCGTCAAGATAGTTTGTTTCGTTTGACTCAGATAAGCAGTTTGGACGAGAATATAATGAATATGAAACGAAGTTTGGCATTGGTACGAGAACGTCTTGAAAACCTGAAAGTGAAAGCTCCTATAGACGGGCAAGTGGGTAATCTTGAAGCACAAATCGGGCAATCCATTTCTGCCGGGGAACATATCGGTCAGATTATTACTGCTGATCTGAAGGTACAGGCATTAATTGATGAGCATTATGTGGAGCGTGTCGTCCAAGAGCTTCCCGCTGACTTTACCCGTGATGGAGAAAATTATAAGTTGGAAGTAACCAAAGTGTATCCTGAAGTGAAAGACGGGCAGTTTCGTACAGATTTCCGTTTCACGACAGGGCGTCCCGAAAACATTCGGGCGGGACAAACTTATCATATCAATCTTCAGTTGGGGGATCCTGTCAAAGCTGTTCTGATTCCTCGGGGAGGTTTTTTTCAAATTACCGGAGGACGATGGATATATGTTGTGGATGAAAGTGGTAAATTTGCCGTCAGACGTCCTATCAAGATTGGCAGGCAGAATCCTCAGTTTTATGAAGTGACTGACGGGCTGGCTTCCGGTGAGAAAGTTATTATTTCCGGTTACGAGCTGTTTGGAGATAATGAGAAACTGATTTTAAACGAATAAAAAACACGTAAGAATGATTAAAGTAGAAAACCTCTCTATGTTGTTCAGCACCGAGGAAGTGCAGACCAAAGCATTGAATGAAGTAACTTTCGAAATTGAAAAGGGAGAATTTGTCGCTATCATGGGGCCGTCCGGTTGTGGAAAATCTACCTTGTTGAATATACTTGGAACATTAGATACCCCTACTTCGGGCTCCTATCTCTTTGAAGGAAAGCGAGTGGATAAAATGAATGAAAACCAGCTGACCGCTCTCCGAAAAGGAAATATCGGTTTCATCTTCCAAAGCTTTAATTTGATTGATGAACTGACTGTATATGAGAATGTTGAACTCCCATTGGTGTATCTTAATATAAAGCCGACAGAACGTAACAGGCGGGTAAAAGAAGTGCTTGAAAAAGTGAATATGCTGCATCGCGCCAATCATCTGCCACAACAGTTATCAGGTGGACAGCAGCAACGTGTGGCCATAGCCCGTGCCGTAGTTACCAATGCCAGGCTTTTGCTGGCGGATGAGCCGACAGGTAATTTGGACTCTACCAATGGGGTGGAAATTATGGAACTGCTTAGTACACTGAACAAACAGGGGACCACCATCATCATTGTTACCCATTCACAGCGTGATGCTGCTTATGCACATCGTATAATCCGTTTGCTGGATGGTAAAATTATTGCCGAGAATCGTAACCGCCCTATAGAATCTGACAGCAAAATTGAAATTTTATGATTATACAAAATTATTGGAATAGCGTTTGGCGTAATCTGATGAAGAGGAAAGGTTTCAGCTTCATCAATATCTTTGGCTTGGCTGTAGGCATGGCATCAGCTTTATTGATATTTACTTACGTTGCTTTTGAATTTAGTTTTGACAAAATGCATAGTAAGAGTGAACGGATTTATCGTGTGCAAAGTACTTTTCATGAGGGGGAAGTTCTGACGGATGATTGGGCGACCAGTTCATTCGGATATGGTTCGGCCATGCAGGAAAATCTGGCGGGAATTGAGGATTATACTCGTGTAGGATGTATTATCCAACCGGAGCAATTGGTAAAATATGGCGAATTATGTCTGCGCGAGAATGGGATAGCATACGCTGATCCTGGCTTTTTCCGTTTGTTTGATTTTGAATTGTTGAAAGGTGACCGCGCTTCTTGTCTTTCCATGCCATGTCAGGTAGTGATTACGGAACGGATTGCCCGCAAATATTTCAGAGATGAAGACCCTGTCGGGAAGATACTTATTTTTAACAGCAATATGGGGAAGGTGTCTTGTGAGGTAACTGGAGTCATGAAAGAAATGCCTTCTAATTCGCATATACATTATAATTTTCTTTTATCATATGCCACCTTACCTAAATGGGTACAGGAGTATTGGTACAAACATGAAGCCTATACATATGTATTGCTGGATTCGCCCGAGCGCAAAGAAGAGATAGAACGTGCTTTTCCTCAATTGGCCGAGAAGTATAAAACTGAAGAGGCATTGAAAAACAAGACTTGGGGGGTGCGGTTGGAGCCATTGGAGAAGATTCATCTCAATCCTCAATTAGGTTATGAGGCCGAGTTGAAAGGAAACCATTCGGCCATCATCGCGTTGATTTTCGGAGCTATTGCTATTTTGATTATTGCTTGGATCAATTATATAAATCTGACAGTTGCCCGTTCTATGGAGCGTGCCAAAGAGGTAGGAGTGCGCAGGGTAGTGGGAGCTTTCCCGAAACAGCTTGTTGGTCAGTTTCTATTTGAAGCATTTGTAATGAATTTGATCGCTTTTATCATTGCGTTAGGATTGATCGAACTATTACTTCCTTCCTTCAATCAGTTGGTAGGACGTACTATTACTTTCTCTGTATGGTTTACGGAATATTGGGGGGGCGGGGTTCTATTGCTTTTTATAGTCGGTATTTATATTTCCGGTTACTATCCTGCCCGCGCATTGTTGCGTAAGAAGCCGATTGTTTTACTGAAAGGTAAATTCCAAAATAGCCGTTCCGGAGAAAATACACGTAAAATATTGGTCATAGTACAATATACGGCATCCATGATATTGCTTTGTAGTACATTAATTGTGTTTGCACAACTCAGCTATATGCGTCGGCAGTCTTTGGGAGTAAAGACTGACCAGATTTTGGTAATCAAGTTTCCCGGGCCTACTGAGGGTATGAAAACAAAGATGGAGTCTATGCGGAGAGCTATCAAGAAATTGCCATTGGCGTCGAAAGTAACTTGTTCCGGGGCGGTACCGGGTGAAGAGGTGGCCATGTTCCTGTCCAATCATCGGGCACATGATGCGTTGAAGCAAAACCGGTTGTACGAGATGCTGAGTTGTGACCCTGACTATATAGATGCATACGGACTGGAGGTGGTAGCCGGACGGGGTTTTTCCGAGGAATATGGGGACGATGTGAATAAATTGGTTATCAACGAAACGGCTGCCCGTATGTTAGGATATGTGGATAATGATGATGCCATTGGTGAGGAAATAGCTGTTGAAACGCTAGGAGAGCCCATGCAGGTAATCGGGGTAGTGAAGGATTATCATCAGCAAGCGTTGAATAAAGGTTATACAGGGGTAATGCTTTTCCATAAAGATAAGATTGACTGGATTCCTCAGCGTTATATTTCGGTTGTGATGAAACCGGGTGATCCTTCGGAATTAGTATCACAGATAGGAGAAATATGGAATAATTATTTTGCGGATTCCAGTTTTGATTATTTCTTCCTCGACCAGTTCTATGACCGGCAGTACCGTCAGGATGAGGCTTTCGGCGTATTGATGGGAGGTTTTACCGGATTGGCTATTTTTATCTCCTGCTTAGGTTTATGGGTGTTGGTTATGTTCTCTTGTGCCGTCCGTACCAAGGAGATGGGTATCCGGAAAGTATTGGGGGCATCTCGTTGGAATCTGTTTTATCAGTTGGGTAAAGGTTTCTTTATTCCTATTATTATCGCTATTCTGATTGCGTTGCCTGTGGCATGGGGCAGCATGAATGCATGGTTGGCTCATTATCCGTTCCGAACAGAATTGAAAGTGTGGTTCTTTCTGCTTCCTGTGGTCTTGATGTTGTTGATTTCTTTTCTGACTGTAGCAGGACAAACCATAAAGGTTGTTTATAGTAAACCCGCTCGGTCATTGAAATATGAATAATGGAATATAAGATATCCGTGGTTAGTAATTCATTTACAAGGAATATCATTTAAAACCAATATAAATTATCGTACCAGTTCATTATGGCAGATCAATACTGATAAACTTTGAAAACCTTTTGAATTTTTCTACAAAACTAATTTTGCGTCTAAAATTATTTTATTAATTTTACAGCGTTTTTAAGGAGAGTCTAACTCTCTATAGTTACAAATGAGCGATGAGAAAGGGTGCCTTGGTGGCATCCTTTCTCTTTTGTAGTGTGTTTTTGTATAATTTATATTGTATTTTACTTATGTCACGATTATGTGAAATCACGATACATCTTTTGTATTTCCGTTTCTTTTACTTTTATCAGACTTAATCGTTTTTCTTGCATTAAAAAACAATTGGACCTCCCTTTGCTATATATTTAACACTCTTTTAATCTCATTTTGTTGAACAATCTACGCGATTCAAATGTTAATATAATGTGTTTTTCATAGTAATAGATTTAAGATTAATAGTTAGTATTTGCTTGTGAAAGTCAGTACACTTAAGGATAAAGGCGTTTATCCGAAAAAGAAAAAAGAGGTCACTCCCTTACGAGTAACCTCTTTCTTCTTTTATTTCATCTTTCTTTTATTTCATCTCACGCAATGCCTTGCATAATTGGTCGGGACAGGAAGTGGAACGATTTCCGCACTTCACTCCTTCCAACTTCGATATTACATCTTCAACTTTCATTCCCTTTACCAAACGGCTGATGCCCTGAAGATTTCCATTGCATCCGCCCCAAAAGAATACCTGTTGAACCACATTGTCTTCCACTTCTACCTCAATGTGGCTGCTGCAAGTACCTTGCGTTTTATAAGTAATCTTCATTTTTACTCTTCCTCAGCAGGTTTCATGTTTGTATAAACCGTCTGGACATCATCAAATTCTTCCAAACGCTCTACCATCTTATCAATTGTTTCGCGCTGTTCGGGAGTTACATCCTTCAGGTCGTTAGGAATATAAGTAAAGTCACCACCGACTTCCTCAAAACCGCATTCTTCCAAGTGTTTCTGAATAGCGGCATAGCTCTTCGGGTCACCGTAAATAGTGATTGTTCCTTCTTCTTCATCGATATCGAATTCATCTTCTACATTGTAATCTATCAAATCAAGAATCAGTTCTTCCATATCAAGACCTTCTTTACGCTTAAAAGTAAAGACACATTTATGATCGAACAAGAAAGCCAATGAACCGGTAGTTCCCATGTTGCCGCCAAATTTGTTGAATACAGAACGGACATCTGCTACAGTACGAGTGGTATTATCGGTCAAAGTATCAACGAATACTGCTACCCCGTGAGGGCCGTATCCTTCGTAAGTCATACCTTTGTAATCGCTGGTATCCTTACCCATTGCATTTTTAATAGCACGCTCGATGTTATCCTTCGGCATGTTTTCACGCTTACAAGTAGCGATAACACCACGCAAGGTCGGGTTGTTTTCCGGTTCCGGTCCGCCTGCTTTTACAGCAATAGCAATTTGTTTACCCAGTCTTGTAAAAGTCTTGGCCATGTGGCCCCATCTTTTCAGCTTTGTAGCTTTTCTATATTCAAATGCTCTTCCCATTGGATTATATTTTTATAAATGGTTATTTTATCAATTATCTTAGTTTCGCATTCAATTTGCTTTCCAGATTGGCAATCAGCTTAGACATGATTTTGTCGATTTGCTTGTCGTTCAGTGTTGCATTTTCATCCTGCAACAAGAAGCTGACAGCATAGCTCTTCTTACCCGGTTCCAAATTCTTGCCTTCGTATACATCAAACAGTTCTACTTCTTTCAGCAACTTCTTTTCTGTTTCGTAAGCTATCTTTTCGATTTCGGCAAATTGGATATTCTTGTCGAGTAGCAATGCCAAGTCACGTCTTACAGCCGGGAACTTGGAAAGTTCCTTAAAGTTGACCTTCGAAGTCTTGATGGCTTTCATCAGCTCATTCCAATTGATTTCGGCATAATACACTTCGTTGTCGATATCGAATGCTTTCTGAATCTTCTTGCTGATGACACCAAACGTAGCCAATAACTTGCCGCCACGGGTGTGTACGCTGACAGCTACAGAATAGATATCATTACTCAAATTACCGAATACCACGTTACCGAAGTTCAAGCCCAAACGAGTGAAGATATTCATCACATAAGCTTTCAGTTCATAAACGCTGGTGTTTTCATCAGGATGTGCCCATGAGTTGCTCACACGCTTACCTGTCACCCACAATCCCAGATGATATTCTTCTTTGTATGCAGCCAATACCTTTTCAGGGTTCTTCTTTTCCGCATTAAAGAAATAGCAGTTACCGAACTCAAAGAACTTCAAATCGGCATTCTTACGGTTGGCATTGTGCTGGATGCTTTCCAAGCCGCCGAACAACAGCGTCTGACGCATTACATTCAGGTCATTGCTTAACGGATTCATTAAGTTGACAAGGTTTTCGGGCTTGTAGGTTTCCAAACCTTCATAATATCCGGCAGCAGTCAGTGAGTTATTCAGAATTTCATTGAATCCGCAACCTATCAACTGTTCGGAAATCAAGTTCTGAAGCTGTTGGGATTTATCTACTTCCCCTTTCGTGGTCAGGCTTGACTTTAATGTTGTGGGAATTTCCACATTATTATATCCATAGATACGGAGAATATCTTCTACCACGTCACAGTCACGCTGAACGTCTACACGGTAAGCAGGAACTTGTAAAGTCACTCCTTCGGGAGTCTCGTTTACAATCTTCATCTCAAGACTGGTAACGATACTCTTTATCGTCTCTGCCGGAATTACTTTCCCAATCAGAGAATGAGCTTTTTCATAGTTTAATTCTACCATGAAATCAGCAACCGGATGAGGATAATTGTCTTTAATTTCAGAAGCGATAGTTCCGCCTGCCAGTTCTTTTACCAGCAAGGCAGCTTCTTTCAAGGCATAAATAGTTCCGTTGGGATCAATGCCACGCTCGAAACGGAAAGAAGAGTCGGTACTCAAACCATGACGACGCGCCGTTTTACGCACCCAAGTCGGATTGAAATACGCACTTTCGAGGAATACATCCACTGTTTGTTCCGTAGTACCTGAATCCAAGCCACCAAATACACCGGCAATACACATCGGCTCTTCAGTATTACATATCATCAAGTCTCTATCGGACAAAGTACGTTCCACTTCATCCAAAGTGGTAAACTTAGTACCTTCGGCAACAGTCTTTACAACAATCTTTCCACCCTTAATCTTATCGGCATCAAAGCAATGCAGCGGTTGGCCGTAAGCATGAAGAATGTAGTTAGTGATATCCACAATATTGTTGATTGGACGAAGACCTATCAAACGCAGCTTGTTTTGCAGCCAGTCGGGACTCTCTTTCACGGTAACACCTTTGATGGAAACTCCGGCATAACGGGGACATGCTTCGGTATTTTCTACTTCTACAGTGATATCCATATCGTGATTGTCTACCTTGAAGCCTTCTACCGAAGGACGGGTTAACGTAGCCTGTCTGCCGTTTTGAATCAAATAAGCATACAAGTCACGTGCCACGCCATAGTGAGAGCAAGCATCCGCACGGTTAGGCGTGATGTCCACTTCAAGCACAT
>OJMG01000318.1_pt1 | contig 47505 bp, 50 predicted proteins | sample 1597141 | NCBI WGS metagenome assembly OJMG01 (sample SAMEA2452119, study PRJEB22498) | human gut metagenome | biome: human feces; feature: human gut; material: feces | place: Australia | collected 2012 | reverse complement strand
CCCATTATTTTTAAGTACATAGCAATTATTATCAAGTGGTTCTAATACTAATTTTTCTATTTGCATACAACACTTCCAAACATATTAATTAATTCATCTAACTTATCAATCACTAAGTACCCTTTCCCATTTAACTTAGTTGAAAATCTAACAGGTATTCCGCCTTCTTTTTCCCATTCTCTTAAATTACCTGCATAATCATCTACTAATATTGCTCCTTCAGTATGAACCATCTTAGTTTTACTTATTTCTTTAGGACATATTATTACAGTCATATCTTTAAAGTGTTTTCTTATATATCTTACCTTATCAGCACCCTCTTTAATAGAATTACAATGTGTAAGTATATTCACATCAAAAAGTTCACTATCAATTATTTTTTGAATGCAATTAATTGAATCATTTATTATATACTCATCTTTTAAAATATCTTTAAAATTATAATTTTCGTAAAATTTAGTATCATGAATATCATAACCATTTTCTTTTGCATCTTTATAAAGTATAGTAATTGTATCTAATACCACTCCATCAAAGTCAATATATAATTTTTTCATAATAACCTCCCAACTTCTAATTACATTTTACATTAGCCATTAAACATTTTCAAGCATTATTTATCTCACTTACAAATCAATATTATCATACAATAAAATGTTTGTCAATATTTTGTTTGTTTTTTTATAATAGGTATATTTAAGTTTAGGCTTTATAATATTTAATTTTAAAAATTGTATACTCATTCTTCTTACTTTCCACACTTATTTTACCATTATCCATTAAAATAATCTTTTTAGCAAGAGAAAGACCTATTCCTACACTATTAGAACTACTATTTTCTCCCTTATAAAATCTATTAAATATATTTTTTAAGTCACAGGTAGAAATCCCTATTCCATAATCTTTTATTAAAACTGTAGTATAAAGTTTATTATCGTTTACAGTAATATCAATTTTACCAAATTCTTTAGAATACTCTACTTCATTTTTTAATATATTACTTATTGCTTCCACTTCAAAGTTATAGTCACATTTAATTAATACGTCTTCTTTTATATCCAAGTTAACTTTAACATTTTTTAAGTCCATTATCAAGCTTACATTTTCAATAGATTTTTCAAGTATACCTTTTAAACTATTATATTTTCTATCAAACTTAATAGCGTTTACTTCAAACATAGATAACTTTAACATAGTATTAACTAAATTATTAATTTTACTAATCTCTCTATTTATATCTTTTAAAAAACTTTCTCTTAACTTGTTATCCATATTGGGATTATCTATTAAATTATCTAGTATTATACTAATAGATGCAAGCGGTGTCTTTAACTGATGTGAAGTGTCTTCTATAAACTCTTTTATACTTAATTTATCTTTTAGGGAATTCTCTGCACTTTCTTTAAGCATTATTGTTGTTTTATATAATTCACTTTTAAGTATAGAAGTATCGTCTTCTACATTATCTTTCATATCTAACACATAATTTTTATTATTAATTTTTTTAATTAAATCAGTCAACTCTTCTATTTTCTTATTTTTATATAACTTTAATATCAAATTATATATTATTATAAACAAAGATAAACAAGTTACCATAATATTCAAAATTATTAAATATTTTAAGTTATCATTTTTCATTTTTAAACTAATAAAATCACTTATATCTATTCCGTATTTACTTAAACTTGTCTCTTTTAATTCACTACTATTTAATTCTTTTATTATATCTTCAACAACTACACCTGAGTACTTATTTTCTACTAAATTAACCATATTATTAATTATTAAATTTGTACTTCTTTTAACATTATTGGAATAACTTATAAAAAATATATTTAAAGAAACACTAATAAACAATATCAAACAACATAAATAAACTAAAACTTTCTTATTCATCTATTCTATAACCTACTCCCTTAACTGTTTTAATTAAATCTACCCCTAGTTTCTCTCTTATTCTTTTTAAGTAAACTGTAAGAGTATTATCATTTACATCATTTCCAGTAATATCCCAAATATAATTTATTATGTAGTCTCTTGTTACAACTTTATTGATACTTTTAAAAAGCAAGCCTAATATTTTAATTTCTAAACTAGTTAAATTAACTAAATTACCATCATTATATACTTCCATTTTATCAAAATCAAAAGTAATATTTTTAACTTTCACTACATTTTCATTTTTTATATATTTATTAATTTTAGCAAGTAATACTCTTGTACTAAATGGTTTAGTTATATAATCTACTGCACCCAGATTAAGTCCTTTTACCACATCATCTTCTAAACTTTTTGCAGTTAAGAATATCGTAGGAATATCCTTATTAGAAAGCATATCTTTAAAAAAGTCAAACCCACTTCCATCGGGTAAACTTACATCTAGTAAGATTAATTTATAATGAGCTAGTGTTAAATCATAAGCATCTGTTAAATTATTTACAGCTTTAACAGTTAACCCGTTTGTTTCAAAAGTATAAGTTAGCGCTTTTGTTATTGTTAAGTTGTCTTCAATTAAAAGTATATCCATATTTCCTCCTTCTAAATTATACCATATTTTTTACTTTTCAGCGAATTATTGGCTTTTCACTCGTCATATTATGAAAAAAGAACACTTTAAATGTTCTCATTTCTAATAGTTTCTATTACATTACCCTTATTTGCTTTTTTAGAACTATAATTATTAAGCCACACTATAAGTAAACAAACAATAGCAATACTAACTATAATTCCTTTAAATGGAACTTTATAACTAAATAATACTTGATTAGTAAATCCTTTAAATATTAAATATGAAAGTAATACTCCAATAGGAATACCTATTAATAATGACTTAAATATATAGAAGAAACTCTCTAAGAAAATCATTCTATTAAATTCATTACTAGTCATACCTATACTTTTTAAAGTTGCAAATTCTCTTTTTCTTAAAGTCATATTAGTAGTTATAGTATTAAATATATTAGTAATACCAATTAGTGAGATAACTATAATAAATCCATATAAGAATATAGCAATAACTGTATAAATAGATTTCATTTGTTTAACAGTCGCATCAACATTATTAACATAGCATCCTTCAGTATCTTTGCACATCTTATCAATATCACTTTGTAATTTATCAGGGTCTGTACTTTCTACATACAAACTAACACTTTCTAATTTATCTAGTCTTTCCATGTACTCATCACTTATTACCATTACAAGTGAGCCATAATTATTTTCATAACCAAATGGTCTAATATTTGTAACACTAGCAAGTTCCATATCAAAGGTTTTATCTTCTTTCATACTAGTAAAGTTAATTATATCTCCTTTCTTATTATCAGTCATATTATAACTAACTTCAAGTTTCTTTTTTGCATCATATCCAATATTATTATTTATTAAAATGCCTTTATCTTTAACACTATTATAGTTAAGTCCAAGTTTACTAATATACCTTAAATATTCTTCTTTACCAACAGATATTAATGTAACAGAATTAAGTATTGTCTCTTCTTCACTCATATAGGCATTATATTTTTTAAAATCCTTACTTGCTTTAAAGTTACCAGTTATTATACTCGTTCTAACAACAGAATACTTTTTAACAGTATCATGCTTACTAAAATTTAAAACATTGTTATAGTTTAAATTATAATCTTTTGTATATGAAGTATAAACTAAATTATAAGTATAATCTCCTTTTGCCATTTTAACTACATCAAATGCAGTATTAACAAAATATGATAGAGCAATATAAACACTTACAGACAATACTATTGATACTATAGTTGTTCTATATTTTTTCTTATTTCTCTTAATGTTTTTATAAGACACTACCCCACCTATACCAAATAGTTTATTAATAAATTTAGGAGTTTTAAGTTTCTTACTATTAACTAAAATATCATTATTTCCTCTTATTAGAACCATTGGACTAGTCTTACTTGCTATTTTAGCACCTTTCTTACTAGACATAAATATTGTTACTATGCTAAGTATGATACTAATTACTATAGATAAATAACTTATTTTAAAAATTAAGTACTCATTACCTACAAACATATTTTTAATAAAGAAGTTAACTACATGTATTAATATGAAACTAGCAAATACTCCAGAAATTACTCCAATAGGTATACCAACACTTCCTAGTAAAAATGCTTCATAATATACACTTTTCTTGATTTGAGAAGTTGTAGCACCAACACTTTTTAGTATTCCATATTCTTTAGTTTTTTCAGTAATAGAAATATTAAAACTATTTTTAATACAACATACACTAGTTACTATAATTATCACTGTTACAATAGCGCTTAACACTAAAAGTGCTTTCATTGAGCTATCACCATATGCATTTGTCTCAAGCATTATCAAATATCTATTAACATCAAATGTATACTTACTTTTCGCTAGTTCTTTTTCTGAAATTTCTACGTAGTCAGACTCAAGCGTAATATCTTTTTCAAGCAGTTTTGCATCCACCCCTAAAATACCAGCAGTAACTTTATATTGATTTTTAAGTCCATCCTTTGTATATCTAGCAAATACTTTATAATTCTTTACTTCACTAGCATTTGTTGTTATAAATGTATACCCAGGAGAAGAAAAAGGCTCTAAAGCGGTAGATGGTCTTTCAAATATTCCTACTACTTTATAAGTAACTGAAACCGTATTTTCTATAGTTTCGTCGTTTGTTTCTTCATATGGATTATTTTGACCCAAAGCGTAGCCTTCACTCATTCTTGAACCTACTTCTAGTGTAATAGTATCTCCCACCTTCAAATCAACCTTACCATTGTTTCTTAAATGTCTTGGTATAATTATCTCATTATTATTTTTTGGTAACTCTCCATCTGTAAGTTCAACTCCAATACTATTAAAATCATTCTTATCAATATTTATTACATATGCATAAGGTTTATATTCGTTTTCAGTGTTTATTTTAGCATATCCTAAAGTACCTACTTTATAAAAATTCTCTATACTTCTATTATTTTCAAAAATACTTAAGTCATTACTTTGAACACCATCAAAACTATAATGAAAATCCCCATTTATATGTTTTTCTAAATTTATTATACTCTCTTTAAAACTAACTACTAGTGAACTAAGTGCAGTTATTAAAGCAACTGAAAGTATTATACCAATTATTGTAACTATGTTTCTTTTTTTGTTAAGTTGTAAGTTTTTATGTGCAATATTTTTTAAAATATTCATTTTTCTTCACCCACAATACGTCCATCTGCTATTTCTATAATTTTATCAGCTACTTTAGCAAGTTCTAAGTTATGTGTGATCATTATAATAGTTTGTTTCATTTCTTTATTAGACTTTTTAAGAAGTGATACTATTTCTTCACTAGCCTTTGTATCCAAGTTTCCAGTTGGCTCATCTGCTAATACAATTGCTGGTCTTGAAATTAAAGCACGTCCAATACTTGTTCTTTGTTGTTCTCCACCTGATAATTCGTTAGGCAAGTGTTTACTACGCTTGTCTAGTCCTAACATTTTAATAAGATTATCTACTTCTTCATCACTTACTCTTTTATTATCAAGTTCAAGTGGTAAAGTAATATTTTCTCTTACATTTAATATAGGTATTAAATTATAAAACTGATATATTAGTCCTACTTGTCTTCTTCTAAATATTGCTAACTCATCATCATTCATTTTAAAAATATCCGTATCATTTATAAGAACCTTTCCACTTGTTGGTCTATCTACTCCACCAAGTAAATGTAAAAGTGTACTTTTTCCTGAACCAGATGCACCGACTATAGAAACAAATTCTCCTTTTTCAACACTAAAACTCACATTATCTAAGGCAACTACTTTATTGTTACCACTTCCATAAACTTTAGTTAAATTTTCAACTCTTAATATTTCCATAAATACCTTCCTTTCAAGTAACTTAATTATACAACACTCAAAGTGACTACAAAGTGACAAAATAATTTTTCAACTAAATATTAAATATATCTTATATAATTTAATTATAGTTATATTTTTAAAAAATGCACAATATTTTGAAAATATTGTGCATTTTTGGCTTTTCAGACCCCTATTTTGCACATTCATTGTGCATTTTTATATAAAATTTAATAAATAATACTTATAATTATTATTTAAATAATCGTAATTTTTTAGTTTTTTCTTCTTTTAAATAAGTTGGATTTAACTCTTTTAATATATGAAGTGCCTCTTTTTCAGTTAAATATTCACAATTTGTAATTAGAGATTTAGCGTTTACTACTACAGGCACTTTAGTAACATATGTATTATCTACAAGTGAGTATGATGTATGTGTATAAATATCTACAAAAGTCATAAGAGTATTAAACTGACCATCTTTTAAATAAGCTAAAGTATATCTTCCATCATGTTCCCAATATCTTCTGGTTCCAATATCTGTCTCTTCTATTTTAACCAAGTTACAAATTTTAACTAAATATAAATTTTCTGTTTTAAATTTCATTATACAAAACCTCGCTTTAATACTAATTACATTTTAACACACTATAAGAATATAAGCAACAAATCACTCTAACTAGTTCAATATACCTTAAATACTTATAATAATGTTTTACCACCTTTTATAAATTTACTATATTTTAACAAAAAATATTCAATAATTAACATTTGGTGCGATACAAAAACCTATTTTGAACAATTTTATCTATAAAGAATAACTAGTAAATTCCAATTCTATAAATAATATAATATATTTTTTATAAAATAAAAGTAACAATATTTATTGCCACAATTAATTATAATTATTTTTTTAGTGTTTTTGATATTTTTTTAGTATTAACCTCATTTAATACTAATAATAATCCATATTTTGGAATGATATCAGCAACATCTGGAACTTGTTCTTTCAAAGATACAATATTTACAACATATGGTAAATCAAAATAATGGCTTTCCTCAGCATCGGCTACAAATCCAGTAAATATTTCTCTATATCTAATTTTTCCATTTTCATTTAATAATTCAAATATATATTTTTGTTCTGTTTGTTTAACCATTGGTCCGTATGGTGTTAGTTTACTTGATATATAATCTAAATTAGCAACTACTAAATTATCAGTCATATAATTATCATTAAGTTTATAATTATCGCTTTTAAAATTTAGTGATTCTTTTTTCTCGTTCTGTTTTTTCTTTCCAAACATAATAAACCTCCCTCGTTAATTTTATATTATATCATAGTTTTTGATGTTTGAAACAAATTTTACATATTATCTTTCAAAATCATCTTTTTCTTTCACACAACAAAAAATCAATCATTTCGATTGATTTCTATATATCAAAGTTCGAATAGTTCGAACAGATTCGTCAATGGTGCCTGTGAAGAAGAAGCTGAATAACTTTTCTTACAAACATTAATAGGTAGTAATAACTTACTAACTGATTAGATTGTACCACATTTTTAATAGAAAAATAACAAAAAACATAAAATTTGTAAAAAATTATGAAATATGTGCTATAATATACTACCAAGAAGGAGGACTTTTATGGAAAATAGAAATTACAAAGTAAACAGAGATAATATTTATGTCGGGGAAGTTGTAAGAACTGATAGTATTTATCGTTATAATGCAGATACTGATTTTTTTAGAACTAAGCCTGGAATGTTAGATACTGGTAGTTGGTTTTCTTATAGAAGTATGTTATTTGTTCCAAATGAAGAGTTATTATCAAATGATTTATTATATCAAAGCCCTAATTATCCTATACTTAATGTTACTGATGATAATATTTGTTTAAGTCTTGGAGAAAAGAGTATAGTAATAAAAGATGCTTGTAATTTAGCAGCATTACTTGAATATTTTGGATACAATAGAGAACTAACATTTGAAAATATCTTAAAAATAAGAAATACATTCTTTACAGGTAGATTTGCTAAAGATAACTGCGAATTATTTGGACGGAAAGAAACAATGGCTGAGGATGTAACATTTTATGCTTACGGCAAAGAAGTGACAGATACAAAAGAGTTAGAAAAAAGAAGAAGACAATTTAGGGCTAAACAACAATTAGGACATAGATCATTTTCTGGGGTTTCTGAACATGTGTTACCCAGAGAATATTGGGATGTTCTAGATGATAGAGGTGATAATTCTTTAATTGATGCTATTGAATGGCATGAAAAAATGAATGCATTTAAACCTCATAAAAAAGAAGGACCAGTTAAAAAATTAAAACCTATAAGAAGATAAAAGTCGTGACATGTTATGAAATTACGAAGTAATTTTGTAAGTGGTGATAGACTTTTTTCTTTTATTTTCATTACGAAGTTTTGAAAATAAATAATTGTAATTTATTGCAATTAAAAAAAACATAATTATGGTTTGAACAAGGAGTTTTTGCTTAATTATGTTTTAGGGTTTCAAAAGGGAATATTCCCTTTGCACACCTATTAGCTCTGCCAATAGAGAAGTGTTTTTATCTATTGGAAATAGATATTACCGACAAGACTCTGCTTGTCTTTTTATATGTCTATATCTCTATCATCATAATCTTTATCAATTCCATAATTTTGTTCATAGATATAACTATTTATTTCTTCTTCTCTAGGTGTATCATCTGCTATATCGTGTAAATCTCTATCATTATAATAACCTAGACCATGATAAGAAGTTATTTCTTCAACTACATTATCTTTATCTTTTTCACTTCCAATATGTAATAATTTATTAAAAAACTTTTTGATAGTTTGTAACATTACATTTAAGAAGTTATGAAGCATTCTATTTTCAGTTTGTAGTTCTTCATTTTTATTTTCTAATCTTCTTATTTCTACTTGTAAATGTCTATTCTTTTGTTCCATTTTTCTATAATGATTAATATAATCATTTAATTCTTCAAATAACGCTTGATTGTTTGGCATATCTTTAATTACTCTTTTAGAAGTGTTCATAAAGTCTTTTAAAGTATCATAAGTTTCTCCAACATAATAATTTAACTTATAATCACTTCCAAGTGTTTTAGACAATTTTTTAAAGTATTTTTCTGCTTGTTTCTCTGTTCTTAATTCCCAATTCATTTTAAGAGGATAAACATAATCATCTTCAAATAAATTAAAGTTATAAGGTATTCCATATTCTTTATGATTTGTTATCATATCGGCTAAAAATGATTCTCTAAAATCACCACCAGTTATATTTATTTTTTTATCAACTTTATCTATTGTGATAAAGTCGATATATTTTGCAAATAACTTTTGTTTTTTTATCTTTAGGTGTTTCTAACCATTTATTTATATTTATAAAGAATAAATATAGATTCATAAATTCATCTATTTGTTGTTTATCTTGAATTATTAATAAATCATCAACCGTAAAACTCAAATTTTCATATTGTTTTTGTTCTTGTCATTTTTTATTTAATTCTTTAATTTCTATTGTTAACATATAATCACTCTCACTTTCTTTCTTAAATAACAAAAAAACTAACATTTCTGTTAGTAATTTATTACTCTCGAAACTTTAAAAGTTCGAGTTTCCTAACAATATGGTGCCTGTGAAGAAGAAGTAGAATAACTTTTCTTACCAACATTAATAGGTAGCAATAACTTACTTACTAATACAAGTATACTACATTTTTACCATTTTAAGTCAAAAAATGTTGAAAATGACCGATTTTGTGTTATAATATAGTACAACAAAGGGGGGGATATTATGATTAATGAAGAAAAACAAGTATGTTATAATATGCAAGTTTATAATGATTTCGTTGATTTTCCATTCGCAACGACTAATATAGAAGATTTTGAATTTGATAAACTATTATCTCATCCAAATCCTGAAGTTAGAGCATTTAATTTTATTTTGATTACAAAATGTACAACAAAAGGAAATACAACAACTGTTAAACCACTAATGATAATATATAATAAAAATGATTGGAAAGTAAGATGCGTAGATATAGAAGGTATTTGTAGTTCAAGAATAAAAACAATATGTACCAATAGAAAACAAACATTAGAATTTGCTGGAGAATTAATAGAATTACCTTGTAATAATCAAAATGCAATAATAAATAAATTTAATATTGCTTCTAAAATATTAATTGCTAAAAATAAAATTAAAGGGAATTCATTAATAAGAAAAAAAATAAAAACATAATTTTGTTTGGTTTTATGCCTTGGTAAAATTATGTTTTAGGGTTTCAAAATGGAATATTCCCTTTGCACACACCTTTTTGAATAGTCAAATGGGAAGAGTGTTTACTCTATTGGAAATAGAGTCTTATACGACAAGCAAACTGCTTGTCTTTTATTATGTTTTATTTTATTAATTTTTTTTGCGTACAATATGGCACAACTTCGTTTTTTTAAGTATTAGATAAAATTTCAGTTCCACAAAAAGAATCATACCATTTAAATTTTTCAATTTCTTCAGAAGTATTTAATTTACCATTTAGTTTGCTATTATATTTGAATACATAAAAATGTATTGGTGTCACGTCAGCACTAGTAGCAATTTCATCAAATTCCATTACTAACTCAAATAAACTTTCATCAAATATTACTTCATTTCCAAGTTCTTCATGACATTCTCTTTTTGCTGCTTGTAATGGAGTTTCACCTTTCTCAACTCTGCCACCAATCATTGATATGTTGGTCTCTTTCTAGGTTTATTTATTAATAATTTATAATCTTCAAAAAACATTGTTCCAACAACATTCATATTTTTGCCTCACTAACTAATATTACAACACAATATCAATGGTTTAATTTAAAATGTTTTTAAATATCAAAATTTCGGTCATTATTCATTAAATTATCAATATTATTAATCTTAATGATATGTGGTTTTACATAAGCAATATTAGTTTCTTTAATATTTTTAACATTTTCATTTGTAATAGTAGGTTTAACACAAGCAAACTTACATATCATCTCAACCTTTCTTAATAAGTCCTTACTTATCTCTAATTCTTTAGTTTCTATTGTTAACATATAATCACTCTCACTTTCTTTAAATAACAAAAAACTAACATTTCTGTTAGCAATTTATTACTCTCTAAACTTTAAAAGTTCGAGTTTCCTATCAATCTGGTGTTAGCGAAGAGACTTGAACTCTCACGAACTATGTTCACACGCCCCTCAAGCGTGCGTGTCTACCATTCCACCACGCTAACAGAAAAGATTACTTAAATAAACGTAATCTCTTAGTATTTTCTTTTTCTACTTCTTTTAAATAAGTAGGATTTAACTCTTTTAATATACGAAGTGCTTCCTCTTCAGTCAAATATTCAGTATTTGTAATTATTGGTTCTGCTTTTGTAACTGCTGGATGTCCTTTTGAATCAACATAAAATGGTATTTCGTATACTGTATTCGTAAATATATCTATATACGATTTATGAATACACTTCACATCTTTTCTTGCTAAAGTGTATCTATAATCTTTTTTAAAATATTTAAGTTCTCTTCCATTACCTATTATTTCAAATTTATCTAATTCTTGCAATTGTATTAAATATAAATTTTCTGTTTTAAATTTCACTATAAAACCTCCTTAAATTAGTCTTTTACTTTTACACTCTCTAACATTTTCTTCCATAAATTACTTGAACTATAATTTAGTATTCCAGCTTTATAAATTCTTAAGCCGTACTTTAGAAGTAAGTATATTACAAGAAGTAACAAACCTACTGAAATAAGAACATGTACAATTGTGATTTGTCCTAAGAAGAGTAATACGGGACTTAATATACAAGATATAAATGGTATCATACTTATTACTATAATAAATGTACTTTTTTCATAGGTACTTGCCATTACTGCTAAAAAGTATCCTGCCATTATCAGCAACATCATTGGTGTTTGAAGTTGTTGAAAGTCTTCTTGACTTGTTGTCATAGATGCAAGTATTCCAGCAAGTAGTGAATATGCAAAGAAACTAAGTAATATCATTATAATGATAAATGGTAAACATTTAAGTATATTACTAAGCATCCCACTTTCCACAAAAGTATCTAGTAACTTAGTTGTATTTTCTCCTAAACTTCCCATGAAAGAAGTACCAGTTACTAATTTTCTAACTAAAGCACCTATACCAAAATAAAGAATAAATAACACACACTGAATAATTGCATAAAGGTTAGATGTTATTATTTTAGATAAGAAATGTATTTTAGGACTTACACTAGTAACAATAATCTCCATACTTTTACTTGACTTTTCTTCATTTATCTCAGCCCCTATCATTTGAGTTACCATAAGAATTAAGAAGAAGAAAGGCATTATAAACACTGGAATTGCTAAATTTCCTATAGTATTAACTAGTTCATAATTCTCATCTAGTTCTTCATTTAAATAAGTTCTTTTGATATTTACTGGTTCATATATTTTAGCTAACTCTTCAGGTGCAATATTGCTTTCACTTAACGCTATACTTGTTTTTACTTGCTCAATACTTGCATTCAAGACTTGTATAGTTAGTGCATCTACATAATCAAATGAAATAACTTCAACATTATGTAAATCATTTATAACAACAATTATATCACCTTTCTTATCTTCCTTAATCTTCTCTACTTCATCTTTGTAGTTTCCTTCTCCTTTTTCAATTTTTCCGCTTGTACTACTTAACTGTATATTTGTACTTTCATATGCCGTTTTTAACGCGTCATAATATTTCAGAGTATTATCATAGACATAAATAGTAGTATCTTCATCAAAATCTCCTCCAAAGAATTTAATGATACTGTCAATATTAAACAAACCCACAATAACAACTAATAAAATTATATTGATAACTTTAAACCATTTAGTATTAATTTTTTTATTTAGTCCATCTTTAATTAAAAGAGATAATTTACTTCTCATAAGTACCTCCTACTTTATCAATAAATATTTCATTAAGTGTAGGCTCTTCCACTACAAACTTTGTAACATTCTTAAGCTTCTTAACATAGTTAAACACATTTTGCACATAACTTTTATCACTTATACTAACTACAAAAGTATTACCTATTTTATCAACTTTTTCTACACCTTTAATACCTTTTAACTCATCCATACTAGCATCTGCTTCTATCATAATATTCTTCTTTTGATAGTCTTCCTTTATTTGTTTCAAATTTCCCTTTAAAACAGTTTTACCATGTACAAGAATTACCAAACTTTCACAGAAATACTCTACATGCTCCATTCTATGTGAAGAAAATATTATGCTTGTCCCCTCACTTTTAAGTTCAAGTATCAACTTTTTAAATAACTCAATATTAATCGGATCTAATCCACTAAAAGGTTCATCTAATATAAGAAGTTTAGGACTATTTATTATACTCATAATAAACTGTACTTTTTGTGAATTACCCTTACTTAACTCTTTTATCTTCTTATTTTTATACTCAGTTATCTCTAATTTTTCAAGTAAATAGTCTAGTCTATTTTCAATATCTTTGTCACTCATTCCTTTTAACCCGCCATAGAATTTAGCCTGCTCTAGTACTGTTAACTTAGTAAGTAAACTTCTCTCTTCAGTAAGAAAACCTAACTTATCAGTAACAGAATAATCTATTTTTTTACCATTAAAAGTAATGCTCCCACTAGTTTTATCAAGTAAACCCATAATCATTCTAAAAGTAGTAGTTTTACCTGCTCCATTAACACCGAGTAGACCAAATATCTCTCCATCTTTTACTTCAAAAGATAAATCATCTACTGCCAAGAAGTCTCCATAATATTTAGTAACATGACTTAATTTTAACATTACTTAATCCTCCTTAATTTACCCAATATTTTATTTATATATTCTTTACCAAAAGTTCTTTCAAGTAAACCGGTTTTAAAAGATACTCCAATATATACAGCAGCACCTATTAAAGTATAAATCACCAAAGTTAAAACAATTTTTATTATACCACTTGTTGGCAACTTAATAAATATATTTAATACAAGTAATGCAAGTAACATAAGACTACTAGGTAATAATACTTCTTTTAATGTACTAACTATATCTTTATAATTAAAGTTAAATTCTATTCTTAATTTAGACAAACTATAAACAAAACTAAATATATACCCTGTAATAGTTGCAAGTATTGCACCATAAAAAGCATCAAGCCCAAATAAATGGAACATATACATAAATGGAACATCAAGTATAGCATTAAGTAAGAAACCTATACCACTACTTATATATACCACTTTAAACTTATTTAAACTTTGAAGAGATACACTTATTACCATATAAATACTTGCAAAGAAACTACTAATTGCTGTATATCTAAGTATTAAAGTTCCATAAACACTTTTACCATAAAATAATGTATATATAGGTCCACTTAAAAAAGCAAGTCCAATTGATAAAGGTAAAGTTGATACTATTATTATTCTAATTGCTTCATTAAACCTATTATTAGAAGTTTTAATATCTTTTTTAGCATAACTACTAACTATATGTGGTATTAAACTCATACTCATTCCCATTGCAACTGAATTAATTACCATACATATTTTAGGAGCCCATGTACTTATTATACTTGCAATAGCTTCTGATTCTTCTGCAGTATATCCTAGTTTATAACTTGTTCTAACTACCAAAGTCATATCAGTTAAACTATATATATCAGTTGCTATACTAACTATTATTAATGGAAAAGCATAACTAATTATCTTTTTTATTATTTCTTTATTTGTAACATCATCTTTTTTATTACTCTTTGGAAAATCTTTTTTATTCTTGTTTATTTTATATTTAATATATAAGTAAGCAGCAAGTCCTCCAACAAAGGCACCAAACACACTTATTCCTACACCCAAAGTAACACTTTTACCAAGTACACTTATTACAATGTATGAACCAAATAATATAACTGCTATTCTAACTACTTGCTCTATTACTTGACTTATACTAGCTGGAGTAATGTAATTGTGTCCTTGTAAATAACCTTTTGATACTGATAAGAAAGGAATAATAAGTAAACAAAATGATACACTTCTTATTACAAAAGCAACATCTCGAATAGTGTTTCCTCCTTCAATTTCACCAAGTATTAAATGAGAAACTTCAGGTGCAAAAACAAAAAGTACAAAGAAAGCAAGAACTGATAACATAAGAATTATATTTCTACCTACCTTATAACTTCTTTCTTTAGCCTCATACATTTCTAAAGTATTATATTCAGTAATAATTTTACTAATTGCAATAGGTATACCTGCAGTACTTATATTCAAAAACAAATTATACACATTATATGCATAACTATATAAAGAACCACCACTCTCTCCAATTATTCTATAAAAAGGTATTACATATAATACTCCCAAGATTTTAACTATTATAATTGCAAATGTTGCAATAAACGTTCCTTCTACAAAACTATTTTTTTTCATATCTACTCCTCATATATAATCATACAACTAAAACAATATATCTGTTCATTACCAAAAATACTATTTGAAACTGAAAACTTAATGTCAACAATATTTTTACATTGTATAGTTGTTAAAAACATATTTACCTTATTTTCTAGGTCTCTTTCATGACTTTCATCAAATACTTTTACTTTCATATATATTTCACCAATTATAGTTTAACACTTTAATTTGTCAACTTTTGTTGATAATTGTAAACATATGAACAAACTCTCTTATTATTATCTTTATCTATATACTTAATTAACAAAGAAAATTTAGCACTTTCTACCATTTCTAAGTAACCACTTAATTTTACACCTTGCTTGTCACTTTCATTTACTAAAGACACTTTTTCATCATATATTCCTATTGAAGGAAAACTATTTATACTAGTTTTATCATGTATTAAAATTCCTTCAATATCTTTCATAATATTATTATTTCTATTTATTAATACATAATAGTTTAAATAATTTTCATCTACTTCTTTAACATAAAAAGAAACAGTTAACTCTTCACACGCCTTATATTCTCTAGTATCCATTAATGTATTAATATACTCTTCATATATTTTATTTTTATCATCATTAATAGTACAAGCACATAGTAAAATTACACTTATTAAAATTATTATCTTCTTCATAATTATATTATACCAAAATTAAAGAAGAGATGGTAGTCTCTTCAGTATATTTTAATAGTTTTTATAAAGTCTCTTAAATATTCCATATTATAATAATCTACTGATGAAAAATTAAATGTATATATTTTCCCTTCTTTAAAAACTTTATATTCATATATATCTTTATTTAAATTACAAATATAAGCATTATTATTTACTTCTATCATATTATTACAAGAATGTAAATACATTTCTGACATATTAAACAATTTTTCTTTAGAAATAATTTCATATACAGGAGTTAATAAAGTATTTTTATCCTCTTTAACTTTATATAAATAATTAATTAAATCAAGAGTATTATTAATCTTATATTTTTTATAAAATTCACTAAGTGTTTTATTTGAGTTGGATACAAAATCATCTTCAATTGTTATAAAAAATGTTGCTTTATAATCATCTTTCTTTAAAGTATATATAGTACCATTTTCAGTTTCAAAATTATTAAATCTTTCAAAATCATCTCTCATCGTAATATTTTTAAAAGTTAATTTTACTTTTGGTTCAGAATACTCTAAAACTATGCTATCCTTTACTTGATAATTATAAATAGTTGTTCTAACACGTTTATTTGTAATAAATAATAAAGTTACTTTAAACGCTACATATGCAAATAACATAATAGCTAAAACCATTATTAATATATTTTTCTTTTTCAATTATTCCACCTCTTTACTCTAATATAATTCTATCATATTTTTATATTTTATAAAAGATGTTTTTATTCATTTTTAATAATTTAAAGTTAATATATCCATTGAATATTTTTGTCACTTTTACCACTTTTAGTCAATGACCTTATTTGTTTTCATATGCTAACAATTCTTTAATATCCTTTTCTGTAAGTTCACCAATTAAGTTTTGATCAAGACTTTCAGCATCAATTAATTTCTCACTTAACTCTTTTTTCTTTTCTTGTAAATCTAATACTTTTTCTTCAATAGTACCTTTACTTACAAGACGAATAACCTCAACAGTATTAGTCTGTCCTATTCTATGAGCACGATCTGTTGCTTGATTTTCAGCTTGTGGATTCCACCATAAATCTAAATGTATTACAATATCAGAACTAGCTAGATTTAATCCAGTTCCTCCACTTTTAAGCATTATTAAAAAAACCTTAACGTCATCACTATTATTAAAACTATTAACTCTTTCCATTCTTTCTTTAGAAGAGACTGACCCATCCATTGTATAACATTTAATACCAATACTTTCTAATTCTACTTTCACAATATTTAAAGCAGTTCTAAATGAAGTAAAAACTAATATTTTATGATTATTATTAACTAATTCTTCTACTATACTTAAAAACCTTTCTATTTTATTACTACCACCCTCATAATCGGTATAAACTATTCTTGGATCTATACAAATTTGTCTTAACTTAGTAAGAAGTGGTAGTATCATAAATCTAACTTTAGACATTCCTCCATCTTTCATAGCCTCATCAATAGAAGATTTAACTTTATCTAATTCTGCTACATATATTTTCTTTTGTTCATCACTTAAATCTATAAATATATTGTTTTCTATTTTAGGGGGCAACTCTTTTATAACATCATTTTTCTTTCTTCTTAATATAAATGGACTTATTTGCTTTCTTAAATTATCTAGTAATTCATTAGTTTTATCATCAAACTCATGAACTTTATATTTTGAAGAAAACTTATCAAACTTAGATAAATATCCAGGCATAATAAAGTCAAATATACTCCAAAGTTCAGTAGCACTATTTTCTAAAGGAGTTCCAGTAAGTGCAAACTTAACAAAAGACTTTAATCTTTTACTAGATTTAGTTATTCCAGCATGAGGATTCTTAATATTTTGAGCCTCATCTAATATAACTGCATGATAATTAATTTGTTCATAATAATCTATATCTTCTCTCATTAATCCATAAGTGGTAATAAACACAGTTTTATTAGAATTCTTTATTAAATCTTGTCTTTTAGTTTTCATACCATTTACTACTTTAACAGGTATTTCAGGCGCAAATTTATTAAATTCATATTCCCAGTTATAAAGCAAACTAGTTGGTACTACTATTAAAAACTTATATGTACTATTTTCTTTTAACATCTCTTTAATATAATAAATAAGTTGTATTGTTTTACCAAGTCCCATCTCATCAGCTAATATTCCTCCAAAAGAACATTTATCTAAGTTATAGAGCCATTTAACACCAGTTACTTGATAATCTCTTAGTACACTTAAATCTTCTTTACTTAAAGAAACATCTGCATCTTTATATTTATAAAAATTATCTATAAAACTACTAAACAAATTATCAGTCTTAATAATACTATACTTAGTATCTTTTACACTATCTAAATAAATTGCGCGATACTTTAAAATACTCCCCTTACCATTAATTATCTCTTCATCAGTAAAATCTAGTTCATCAGTTAAATCCATTAATTCATTTAATTTTTCATCATCTAAAGAAATAATATCATTATTTTTTAACTTATAATATTTTTTCTTTTCTTTAATACTTTTAAATATATTTACTATTTCATCACTTGTAATACCATCTAAATTAAAATCATACTTTAATATATTATCTTTACCTATTGAGAAAGTACTACTTATACTATTATACTTTTTAATATTTAACTTTTTAAAATTTTCAGTTGAATAAACATTATATTTACTAGCAAGTTCATTTAACCCAGTATCTATAAACTTAACTATTTTATTTAAATCACTTAAAATAATCCTATTTTTATCAACTATAAAACCATACGACTGTAAATCACTTATTATTTTATTTTCATAATTAATATCTCTTATAACATTACTATTATTATCAAAATAATCTATTTCTTCATTATATTTTAATTTTATTTTACATACAACATTATTCTTATTCAAGTCAAAATATAAAGAAGTATCAGGTTCTTCAATAATTACTATTTCATTCTTTATATCATTATCTATCTCTATTTGTTTCTTAATTATAGGAAGTATTCCAAAAGAAAAATCTTTTATCTTAGTTTTTGGTATTACTAATTTATTTATGTTATTATTAGTTAATTCATTTATTAACATTTTCTCTTTATTATTAACTCTATATATATTATTATTTGATAAATAATAATTATTACATATTTCTTCATAATTATTCATATCAAAATCAACTTCATAGTTATCCTTATTTAATGATTTAATTTCAGTTTTAAATGGAAATATTTCATATATTTTGTTAACTACGATATTATTATATTTAAATGGATAATTAAGTTCAAAAACGAGGTCTAATAATGCAATTATTTCACTTTCATAAAAGTTTCTTTTATTTAAATCTTTGTGGTATGTATTAATAAAATTAAATATTTTATTTGCTTCTTTATTAAAGAAATTCTTTTCATAATTAAATACAAAATCCTTACCAAAAGAAAACTCTTTATCACCATTTGCTTTACTAGTCAAAAAACTATTTTGTTTACTATTAAATAAATACATTTTATTTTTACCTATTTTAACTTTAACTTTATATTCATTATAATTTCTATAATAATAATTATTATTAGATTCTATTTTTTCAATTTCTAATTCTAAAAACACTTCTTCTTTAAGTACAGGTTTATTTACTATTAAAAACTTATCAAGTATATTGTTTGAAGTTTCTTCAATACTTAGCTTTTCTAGAAAAATCAAATATGAATACCATCTAATTACACCCACTAAATGTGTGCAAGATGAATGCATTTGAAAGTTATCACAAGAACATTCATAACTTATAATTTTCCCCTTATTATTCTTTCTAATAAATTGTTTATAAAGTATACCATAAAATGGATCAGTTACACTAAAATATAAATCAGTTACTTCTTCATTATTAAAAGTATTATTTTCTTCATTTAATAATTCTACATTATAAGGTCTTATATATTCTCCCCTTACAATATCAGAATATTCAAACCTATTTTTAAGTTCTTCTTTATGCTTATAATATAACTCTTCATTCTTGATTTGATTATTCATCATAACACCTGCCTTAAAGAATATTATACCCCATTTAAAAGAAAAAAGATACATTTTATAAATATTTTACAAATCAAAAAAAGTGATTTAATAAAACCACTTTATATTTCTATTAATAATATCTTTTCTTCTTAAGCACATAATTATTAACAGCAATAAATATCAACATAAAAATAATCAACACAAAATAATTAATGAATACTGGGATTAAATTACTAAAATTAATAATTTCCATACTACTTAGTAAATTATTACTATCAATAAAATAATAAGCAGGAAATACATGTGCAATTGAAAGAACAATTTTAGGTAAATACTCTGTAGGAATAAATGCTCCACACAAAAATGCACTACCTAAACCTACTACATTAACTATACCTCCAATACTATCTTTATTATTTACTAATGTACTAATAAGTATTCCAAAACTTAAAGTAGGCATAACAAACATAAAAGTATTAACAAAGTACAAAATTCCTCTTAAACTTATCATATCTTTACCAAGAAGTATAACACTTAATAAAGAAAATAATACCCATACAATTAAACTATAAACAAAACTAGATAACATAAGCAAACTATTATGTTTTTTATAATTAAAGCTACTAACAATAATTCTCTTATTAATAGTATTTTCTTTAAAACTATTAATAACTAAAGTGACAATAAATATAATAACTGCAAGTAAACTATAACTTCCAAAATTAAAATATCTACTAACTCTATTTAAATAACTATTATCTAATTTACTACTAACAACAACTTCATTATTAACATCTAATGTATTATTAATCATATTAACAAGTTCATCTTGATTATTAATAATATTAACTAAATTACTTTGTACATTTAAATACTTATCTAACATCATTTCTGTTAAACTAGAAGTATAATCTTTACTACTCTTAATATCTATAGTAACATCTTTTTTATCTAATACATCTTTACTATAATTTTTAGGAATATATATAACATAACTAATATCTCTATAAAACAAAGCATCATTAATCTTTTCTTCATCATCTTCTAAACTAACAACATTAGTATTCTTTTTTAAATAATTAATTAAATTCTTAGTAAGTCCCATATTACTATCTTTATTAACAATAAAAATATTAGGTTTAGTAGGAGTAAACATATCATTTGTACTATTACTAGTTAAATTAATACCACCAAACATTATTAACATAACTGTATAAAGCAAAATAGTTCCTTTATACTTCTTTACTATTCTCCAAAAAGTACTAAACACTATCATACACATCTCTCCTTAATTTACATACACTAATAGTTATTAATAAAACACTAATAATTAACAAGATAACTAAGTTACTCATATATCTACTATAAGTATTATAATAATATAAAGAATAAAACCCGTCTGTAATCAAACTAGTAGGATTAATTTTATTAATAATAGGAATATTTTTATCAATAACATATTTCATAGTAACTCCATACATTCCAGCAAATAAAGAACTAAACATAGTAAAAGCAATTAACACACCAGTTTTTTCTTTATCACCTATTTTTAAAGTAGATATAAATACACCTATAGATAGACCACTAATCGCACCTACTAAAGTAAGTAATATTATTAGTAATAAATTACTACCAAAATCAGCATTTAAAACTAACAAAGTATAACTAAGTACAACAAAAATACCTAAAACCTCCACAATATAAGAAGCAAGTAAATTACTCATAATAAGCGTACTCTTCTTAATACCACTTACACTACTTCTTTTACCAACAACATTTATATTAGGTTGATGCTTATTACACAAAAACAAACTAAGCATCCCACCATAAAGAGCAGTCATAGCAATCAAAGTATAATATTCTATATTAGTATAACTTAAATTATTATTACTAATATCCTTTAACATAACTTTACTTTCATTACTAACATTACTTATAAACAAATAATATTTATCATACATATCATGACTAATAGAATAATTTTCAACAACATTATATAAATTCTTTTTACTCTCTATATTATCAACAACAAATTTAATAATAGTACTATTAATATCACTCTTATTAACAAAAATCTTACTTTTTCCCTCATCTAATAATATATAACCACTTATTTTTTCATCTAAAAGCAACTTTTTAGCCTCATCTAAACTAACATACTTAACATTAAATAATCTCTCACTACTTTCTTTATCACTAAGCATTTTAATTCCTTCACTAAACATAAAATCATTATCAAATTCACTATTCTTAATAACCGCCAAATCAATAACACTTAACTTTTCTTCATTTTCTATATTAGAAAAAGCCATCTTAAATAAAGTACCTAATATAATAGGAAAAACAAAAGTCCAAAATATTAATCCCTTATTCTTAAACAAAACTTTCAAAGAATATTTTAAATTATGTATAAACATTAGTCTCTAAGTTCCTTTCCAGTAAGAGATAAAAACACATCATTTAATGTAGGTCTTTCACTAAAGATTTTATTATATTTAATCTTATTCCTCTTTAAAAACATAATTAAGTTTTCTAAATTACTTTTACCCTTCTTATAATTAATAATTATATTATTATTAACTTTTTTAACATCTATTACTTCTTTTATATCATTAATACTATTTATTAAGTCTTCGCTAACTTCATTTACTTCAATAGTTATTTTTTCTTCTACATCTATTAAATTCTTTAACTCATCATTAGTACCACTTGCTATTATCCTTCCTTTATCAAGAATTATAATGTTATCACAAAGAATCTCTACTTCTTCCATATAATGAGTAGTATATACAATACTAGCACCTTCCTTAGATAAACTCTTAATACTATCTAATATACTATTTCTACTTTGTGGATCAACTTGAGAAGTAGGTTCATCTAAAAATATTAGTTTAGGTTTATGACTTATTCCACAAGCAATATTAAGTCTTCTAAGTAATCCTCCACTAAGTTGTTTAGGATAAAAATTAACAAAATCCTCTAAATGCACTAACTTAATAGCATCCATAACATACTTTTTTCTTATATTTTTATCACTTATATATAGTCCACAAAAATAATCAATATTTTTTTTAACAGTTAATTCATCAAACACTCCAACTTCTTGAAAAATAACACCAATATTTTTTTTAACTTCATAATTACTAGGACTCATTACTTCTCCAAATAACTTAATTTCTCCACTATCTATTTTAATTAAAGAAAGTATAGAATTAATTGTAGTACTTTTACCACTTCCATTAGGACCCAAAAGTCCAAGTATTTCCCCTTTTTTAACGTTAAAAGACACATTATCAACAGCCTTTAAATTTTTATATGACTTACTTAAATTTTTAACTTCAACTACGTTCATTATTTTTCCCTTCTTTCATTTTTACCAATAAAATAGCTATAACATCATTATTCAAACAAACACAAATCATAGATATTATCCTGTTACTTTCAAATTCTATGTTCCTACTTTTATTAGTATCTATTATCATACTATTAACACAATTATTGTATCACACTGTTAATTTTTAGTAAAGAAATACTAAAAATTTTAAAAAGAATTCATTAACCAATATTTTCTTTTTTGACATACGATACAACTTTAATTTCTATACCTAAAACACCATATTTCTTTTGCTCATCTTTAGAATAATACTCTTCCATATCTTTTGCAACTGATTGTTCACTTTCATCATAACCTAAAAGTATTTTATCAAAATGCTTATACAATTCACTAAAACTATCAAACCTATGTAAATTGACAACATCTACTAATAATTTTTCACTAGTCACATTATTGATAAACTCTATCTCATCTCCAACATTAATCTTTTGTCTTTTATCATCATTTAATCTTAATTCAATAGTTTTGGTTTTATTTTTAATAGACACAAAAGGAGTATTATTTAATTTCATTTCATGCCTCATAATTTTTTACCTCTTATAAAAAGTATATAATGTTTTAACAATTATTGTCAATATTTTTACATAAACATATTAAAAGACACCTTATTAAAGATGTCTATAGTTTTTTATGCAGGAGATCCAGTTGGCCCCTGAGGAATTGTTAGATTAAGTATATAGTTAGGTGCTGTTCCCGTTATTGAAGCAGCAGCTTGCGTACCTGGGTCTCCTGTTGTTACTGTTCCAATTGATATTGTTGGAGTTTCACCAGTTGGACCTGTTGGACCTGTTGGACCTGTTGGACCTGTTGGGCCTGTTGGACCTGCTGGACCTGCTGCTCCCGCTTCACCTTGAGGACCTGCGATTCCTGCTTCACCTTGAGGGCCTGTTGCTCCTGTTGGACCTGTTGGGCCTGTTGGACCTGTTGGACCAGTAGCTCCTGTTGGGCCTGTCGCACCTGTAGCACCTGTTGGACCTGTTGGGCCAGTAGCACCTGTTGGACCAGTAACTCCTGTCGCACCTCTAGGAATTGTGAAATTTAAAATAGCATCTTGTGCTGTTCCTGTATTGGTAACTGTTGCATTTGTACCAGCAGCACCTGTAGAAGTAGTACCAATGCTTATACTTCCAAGACCTGCTTCTCCAGTTGGACCTGTTGGGCCAGTATTCCCAAAACAGTAACAACAGCCTATATTATTTCTTTTATAATTTTGGATTTTTAAACAAGCTTTTTCATAATTATTCATATTTTATCTCCTTCAATATATACTATGAATAATAAACAAAAGAATAGATTATAAAAGTCTATTTTAAGCCAACATTATAAACAATTGATAAAAACATAATTATCCATTCAAGTTCAAAAAGGAGTTCATCCTCTCTAACATACTCATCAACTTCGCAAATCATAACATCATCAACCGTAATGGGTAGTTTTAATTTACCACTATAAACATCGTTAATTAACCCTTTAGCAAGTATTTCACCATCAAACTCTGGGTATAAAAGAACACTTTTTTGATAATAATTTAAAATTCTTTCCACATCTTTAGCATTATCAACATACACATTTTCATTTTCTAAACTTAGTATTTTTTCTAAATAATCGTTAATAATAATACCGAGTTTACTAAACTTATCTTGATTTCCCAAATACTTTTTAAAATATTTTTCAGGAAGATAAGGATACTTTAAATTCATAATTTCATTAACATCCCTATCTATTTTTTCCACTACGCATTTTATCTCCATAAGTCCTCTCTTTCTATAATAATTATAATACATAAACTTGAACATTTCCACTGTTTTCTTACTACATAGTTGGTATGGTTAATACATAGCAAAATTTATACAATAAAATTATGATATAAACAAGGAAGTGATAAATATTAAAAAGAAGAATTATAGTAAACAATCAAGAAATATTTTAGCAAACAACATCATATACTATAGGCTTAAATTAAATTGGTCACAAGAAGATTTAGCAGAAGAGTTAGGAACTACTGCAACATACATTTCCAATCTAGAAAATGCAAAAAGAAATATGAGAGTTGATTATATTGGGTTTATCGCAGATACTTTAAAAGTCAAGGTAGAAGAATTATTTATTGAAAGAGAACCAGTTAAAAATCATAGAAGACCTAGAAAATAGTGTCTTCTTTTAATTTTTGCTTTACAAATTGTAAATAAAGTTATAAAATAACTAACCAAAGGAGAATAGTTATATGAATAAAAAAAGACTTTGTACAATACTTGGATTTATTGCAGCACTCAATATTAACACAACTAATTGTGTAAACGTTGATAAAGAGGCACCTGTTGAAACTAAAACTATTATAGAATTAGTCAAGAATGTTAAAAATATGGTTAATGAGTATTTGGAAGAAAATAGTAAAAAAGAAATATTTAGTTTTGGTTATTTAAAAGCAGACAGTAATATTTATGATTACACTGATAGTTATACAAAAGTTAATACTATTTCAAAATATCAAAAGGTTGTTGTACTAAGTGAAACAAAAGAATATTATTACGTTGAGACTGAAGAAAACATATTAGGCTATATAAACAAAAATAGCATTGGATTAATACCAGACACATTTGTTGAAGTAGATATTAGTGATCAAACAGTTAACTTTTATATGAATAACGAACTTGTTTTAACTACACCATGTGTTACTGGAAACAAGGGACTTCATACTAGAACAGGATATTTTAGTATATCATATAAAAAATATGATACTTATTTAAAAGGTCCAGGATATAAAAGCCACGTATATTATTGGATGCCATTTGACCAAGCAATAGGCTTACATGATGCTGACGGATGGAGAAGTAAATATGGTGGAGACATTTATTTAACAAATGGAAGCCATGGATGCATAAACTTGCCACATACTGCTGCGGAAACTATATACAATAATGTAAGTGCTGGAACTAAAGTATTAGTGCATAAATAAAAATAGTGAGTTTTTCACTATTTTTGTTTGCTTGTTGAACCAACGAGCTTTTTTCTACAAGTTTTTTTAAATTTTGCCAATATACATTTCAGTATGAAAATCAAATATCACATAATCATTTTCTTGGTATTTATTAAAAATTTCCATAATACCTCTAATAAATTCTTCATAGTAAATCTCATCTTCTTTTGGTGCATACGATAAGGATTTGGATAAACCTATTAGCATTTCTAAAGTATATTGTTTTGAGTGAATAAATGTATAAGTATCATATATGCCCTCTTTAAAAAAGTTCTTTCTATCAGTAATATTTTTGTGTTGATACTTTCTACCAGTCAATTTTGTATTCCAATCACTTATATATTTAAAATATTTTTTGCTAAATTCATTATTTTCATCTTCCCAATCATTCCACACTATTGCAAAATATCCATTATGTTTTAATATTCTTTTAACTTCTTCTTTTACACTATTTTTATCAAACCAATGAAAACTTTGTACCGCAAATATAATGTCTGCAATTTTACTAGGAAGTTGTGTATTTTCAGCACTATTATTTATAAATGTTATATTATGACAGCCATTACAATATTCTTTTCCTTTATTTATCATATCTATATTAGGTTCTACATAGTAAATTTTATTACAATATGTACTAACTATTTTAGAAAACTTTCCTGTTCCTGCACCTAATTCAACTATATCTTTATTTCTTAAATTAAAATCTTTAACTAGAAATTCAAATAACTCTTTAGGATAACTTGGTCTGTATTTAGAATATTCTTCCTGCTTACCAATATAGAATTTGGTACTATCTATTATTTTTTTATAATCCATAATAAAATTCCTCCTAACATTTTATTAAATATATTATACAATAAATTACAAAAAATCCAATACTCTATTAAAAATATTTAAGAAAATAATGATAAAAATAGTGAATAACTCACTATTTTTGTTTGCTTGTTGAACCGAAACCTCCAAGTCTTTCGCCGGTTGCATTATCTGTATCAGTTATTAAATATTTCATAAATATTGCTTGACCAATAACGTCACCTTTATGTATAACTACGTCTTCGTTAAAATAGTTATAATATGCATACATAAAGTGTCCATCGTTATCTGGATTATTATAATAGTCAGCATCAATTATTCCAACACTATTTGCTAAGACTAGTCCTTTTTTCCCAGGATTACTTGACCTATTGACTAACATAAAGAATTCATCATTCTGACAATATGCCTTAAGTCCAGTTTTAACCAAAGTTGGTTTCATACCTGGCTTAAATGGTGGGATAACTGTGTCTTCTATTGCTTCAACATCATAGCCTGCACTATATTTAGTTTTTCTTTCAGGAATAACAACTCCCATATTTTCGTAACCTTTAGCTACTTCAAACCCTCTCTTTTTCATAAGCACTTTCTAGTAATACAATACTTCCTTTCTTTAAACTTTTTTTCACATCTATTACTCTTTGATTAGATGAACCTCTCCACTTTAAATTAAAGTCATGTAACTCGTCTACATATTGTCCATCAACTAAAACATCTATATAGTTTAGTATTTCTTTTCCAGTTAAATCTTTATCATACAAGAATCCTGTCCAAACCCATAAATCTTTATTAGGAAATCTCCATTTAAATGCACTTGCAAGTTTTGTAGATGCTTCTATATTAAGTGGATGAAGTGGCTCACCTCCTAAAATAGATAAGCCTTTTACCACTTCATTATCACACAACTCTAGAACTTTATTAATAGTTTCATCAGTAAATTCATGTCCTAACTTAAAGTCCCAAGTTTCTTTATTAAAACAATTCTTACAATGGAAAGCACACCCCTGCATAAATATAGAAACTCTAATTCCTGGTCCATCAGAAATATCCATTTTTCTAATTAAGTTATACCTTGCCATTATTTTTCTTCCTTATCTTTCTTAGTATCCTTTTCTTCTTTATTGTCTATATGTAAAACTCTTTCTTTAATTTCTTGAGTTCTTCCTTTATTCCAGAAATTAGTTCCAATATAACCACAAGTACGTCTTGCTACATTAAGTTTGTTGTGGTCTCTATTTCCACAGTTTGGACAGTACCATTCCATATTATCATCTATTAATATTTCTCCAGTATATCCACATTCTTGACAATAGTCACTCTTTGTATTTAACTCTGCATACATAATATTATTATAAATAAATGTTATAACTTCCATAACTGCATCTAAGTTATTGCATAAATTTGGTGTTTCTATATAACTAATTGCTCCACCTGGACTAAGTTTTTGGAATTCGCTTTCTAATTTTAATTTAGTAAATGCATCTATTTCTTCAAACACAGGAACATGATATGAATTAGTAATATAGTCTCTATCTGTAATACCTTTAACAACACCAAACCTATCTTTTAAACATTTTGCAAATTTATAAGTAGTTGATTCTATTGGTGTACCATAAACACTATAGTCAATGTTTTCAACTTCTTTCCATTCTTTACATTTAGCATTCATTTTTTCCATAACTTCAAGAGCAAATTCTTTACCTTTTCCATTGTCTGTATGAGAGTGTCCTGTCATGTATTTAACACATTCATAAAGCCCCGCATAACCCAAACTTATTGTTGAATACCCGTTATGTAATAACTCATGAATACTTTCTCCCTTTTTAAGTCTTGCTAAAGCACCATGTTGCCAAAGAATAGGTGCAACATCACTTGTTGCCTTACTTAAACGTTTATGTCTAATTTGTAAAGCCTTATGACATAACTCAAGTCTTTCTTCAAATATTTGCCAGAATGTATCCATATCTTTATCACTAGATAAAGCAGCATCAACTAAATTAATTGTAACAACACCTTGATTAAATCTACCATAGTATTTAGGTTTACCATTTTCATCAACATAAGGAGTTAAGAAACTTCTACAACCCATACAAGGATAACAATTACCATTACCATTTTTATCAATTTTTAATTCTTTCATTATCTTTTCACTGATATAATCTGGTACCATTCTCTTTGCAGTACATTCTGCTGCTAGTTTAGTTAAGTAGTAATATTTACCATTTTTATTAATGTTATCTTCTTCTAACACATAAAGAAGTTTTGGAAATGCTGGAGTAATATATACACCTTGTTCATTTTTCATACCAAGTATTCTTTGTTTTAAAAATTCTTCTATAATCCAAGATAATTCTTCTTTATATTCTGTAGTCTCACTCAAGTACATACATACACTTAAAAATGGTGCTTGACCATTAGTTGTAGTCATTGAATTAACTTGATATTGGAAAGTTTGTACTCCATCTACTATTTCTTTTTTAGTATCTTCCATTGCAAATTTTTCACATTGTTCTTTACTTAATTTTCTTTTTTTGTACTTATCTAAATATCTATTATAACTTTCTCTAACAAAAGGAGCTAGATGTGTTAAAGTTATTGTAACACCTCCATATTGACTGCTACTAACTGCAGTAATTATTTGAGTTGCAATAGTCATAGCTGTTAAAAATCTATGTGGTTTTTCTATCATTACTCCATTAATACTAGTTCCATTTTGTAGCATATCTTCTAGATTTACTAAGTCACAGTTGTGTAATGCATTTTGTGCAAAATAGTCAGCATCATGAAAGTGTATTATACCTGCATCATGTGCTTCAACTATATCTTCAGGTAGTAAAAATCTTCTAGTTATATCAGTACTAGTTATACCTGCCAAGTAGTCTCTTTGTGTTGTTACTACTTTAGCATTTTTATTTGAATTTTCTGTATTCCAGTACTCACTTTCTCCATCAATCAACTCTTTAATTGACTGATCAGTTGTATTACTTCTTCTTACTAATTCTCTAGTATATCTATAAGTAATATAATGTTTTGCAAGTTCATATTTTCCTTGACTCATAAGTTTCATTTCAATAATATCTTGAATATCTTCAACTAGTATTCTCTTCTTGCCAAGTTTCTCTATATATTTAATAATATTTTTAATTTGAGTACTACTTGCTTGATCTTCTTCTTCTACTTCGTTATTAGCTTTCATTATAGCTTGTTCAATTTTTTCTGGACAGTAGTCTACCATATGTCCATCTCTTTTAATTACCTTCATTTTTTTACCTCTCTCTTATCATTTTTATAAATCAATTATACAACATCATATATAAAAGTTAATGTTGCAATTGCAACAATTACAAAAATTTGATAAAATAATTTTAGGTGATGGAAAGTGAACGAATTATTCTATAATATTAGCAAAAAAAACAGGGAAAAACTGTTAGCTTATTTGGAGGCAATTAGTTACAAATACCCGAAAAATAAGGAAATATTGAGTAACATGATAAATGATAACATTATATGTATTATTTTGAGTGGACACTTACAAATTGTAAGAAATGACATTGAAGGTAACAGAACAATTGTAGAAGACTTTTTAGAAAATTCATTATTTGGTAGTCTTAGTTATCCACTTAAAAATGAAGAATATCAAGTAATTACAAAGGAAGAAACAAAAGTTGTAGTAATAGACTTTAATTCAATTTTAAATATGAAAGAAAATCGTTTTACATTTTATAATCAATTTTTAAAAAACTTAATAAATATTTTAACAACTATAATTACAAAAGCTAATGAGAGAATAGAAGTGTTATCAAACAAAAGTATAAGAGATAAACTTTTAGATTATTTTAGAATATTAAGTAAAAAAACAGGTTCAAAAGTTATTTATTTGCCAATGAGTTATACTGAACTAGCTGACTATCTAGCAGTTAATAGAAGTGCCTTGTCTAGAGAAATTAAAAATTTAAAAGACGACGAGCTTATAGAAACAAAGGGTAAAAAAATAAAGCTACTTTATTATATAAACTGAAATAAGGCGTTTATTTTAACATACGCCTTATTTTACTTTTTTCTAATATATTCTTTTTATTTTCTTTAATGTCGGATCATATTCGTGAATACTAGAATGAGTTACGTTAAATCTTTCTTTATTATAATCTAACTTTGTATTAGTAAGAATATAGTAAATCATGTTAATGACACCCCTGTGAGTAACTAATAATGTATTATCTTCTTTTAAAATATCATGATAATAGTAAAGTATTCGATTATACAAATCACTTAAACTTTCACCTTCTGGAAATCTTTTATAAATATCTTTAACATTCATCCATTCATTATAATAAGTATTTACAATTTCCAAATTCAAGCCATTTAATAATCCTTTATCGAGTTCTCTTAAATATTTCATTTGTATTACAGGTACATGTAACTTTGTATTAACAATATCTGCGGTTTCTATCGCTCTTAATATATCACTTGTAAATATTTTGTTAATAACTAACCCTTTATTAACAATATAATCTCTTGCTTGACACACACTTCTTACACCTTCATTCGTAAGGTGATTATTACTATATCCTCCTATAAACCTTTCATCATCGAGTCCATGTCTCATTAAATATATCATTTTTTTATTCCTCCTTTATTATAAGCTAAGCTTTAATACAGTTAGTTCTTTTAATTTTTCGTCTATGTCTTTATCTAATAAACTACTTAATAAATCATATTCTTTTCTACTTAATTCTTCACCCTTAAATAGTTTATACCTTATTAGTTCATACTGTGATATAATCTTTTTTCTAGAAGACTCACTTAATAAGTTCAGTTCTTCTACTACACTCATAACAAAATTATCTAAATCATATTTGTTATCTTTGGTATTAACAAGTAAGCATTTTCCGTCTTTTACTACGTGATGGTTTACTTGAAATAAGTAAATACCAAATGGTTTATCTACTATTTCGTCTCTTAATTTGAATTCACAGTCTTTAATAAAGTTCATATAATCTTCAAAATCGTATTCAAAGTCTATAACTGTTAACTCATTACCAAAAGTTTTAACATTTTTATAGTTTTTAGGATTAAAATTTTCTTTCTTATAATATACAATTGTTGAATATGAGTAAGTATCATAGTCTACTCCATTATAGTGTCTTCTAGAACATTCAATTTCAACCGGCACCAAACCTTTATATTGGTCTAATAATTTTTTGTTTAAATATCTAAAGCTAATATAACTATCCATTTAAAACATCTCCTTCATTTTTAATATTAAATCACAATCTTTATCATTTGTAAATGGTATACCGTTAATAAAATTGATAACTTTATTACATTCTTCTAAACTAATCTTATCAATTAATTCATAACTAAAACATAGAAAAGCCTTTTTATAGTATATGCTAATATCTTGTCTATCATTATTAAATTCTTGTTTTTCATAAATAGTTTTCAATTTATTTAAAATATTTATTTTATTTTTGTAGTCAATATCGTTTATTTTGCCTGCTTTATTAAGTAATTCATTTATTTCTTTTTGAAAACCACAAAATTCTTTAGATAAGTCCATTTGAAATAATTCTTTTAAAGATCCTTTACTTCTTGAACTTATGATATTATCTATTAGTTTTGATAAATAAGTAGGTTCATATTCAATATAACTATAATTATAAAGTCTTTCATCAGGTCCATCATTATATTCTTTCCATCCCATTTCTGTTTGTCTAAAATCAGTATAATATATATTATTTTTAAAAAATCTAGTACTATTATAACTCACTTTACTCTTTTTACCACACTTATAAATACTTTCAATTTTTATTTTTTTTAACTTTTCTTCATCAATATTAATCTTATACTTTTCTACATATTCACCATTTACTAAATAATAAATTAAATAATTCATTCTTTCCCTCCATACACATTTTTTAACTTCTTCATTGCTTCACTTGTTTTCATTTCAGTTAAATATTTAAAATATAAACCTCTAAGTTCATAAATATTAACAAAACTTTTCTTTTTTAAACATAAGTGTTCACTTTCAAACTTTAAGTAATCACTAACTTCTATTGTTTCATCACATTCCAAACACCCATACAAATTATATTCATATTTTTTATCACTTTCATCTAGAACTCTTACACTATATGACCTAAACATATCATCCACATAATAAAAACTGCCTAAGTACACCCAAATATCATGATTACACTTTATATTTCTAATTAACGAATTAAAAGCATCTAACATCAATTTCTTATCACTATTAACACTAACATTACTTACTTCTTTTTCTAAATATAAATACCTTTTAACAATATCATTATTTGATAATTCATTCATTTCATTTCGCAAAGAAATAACTCTTTTTCTCTCATCTTTAAAAGTTTTAATTTTTTCTAAGGCTAACTTTCTTAATTCTTCATTCATTATTTTTCTCCTTATGTGTATTTTTTACACTTATATTTTTTTTATAAAAATGTACTTATAATACATTCTTACTTTTCTTTTTATTAAATTTATATAACTTAGCTGGTTTCTTTCCTTCAAATATTATGTACTTATTAGTATCTTCTATTATTCCTAAACTAAGAAGTTTTTTCCTAAAATTACGTCTATCAAAAGTTTTATTTAGTATTCCTTCATAAGTCTTTTGTATTTCAGGAATAGTTACTCCTTTCGGAAACAAACTTTTTAATATATCAGTTGTTACAATTAACTCTTTTAAAGTATCAATTCCTTTTAATAAAATATTATTATGATCACCCGCCAGAGTTTTTACTTTATCTATTGCTACCCACTCAGAATTATCAGTTTTAAGAGTTTTCTTTAATACCTGAACTTTATTTGCATCTATTAACCCAACATAAGTTAAGGCTATCATTCTTCTAACAGGACTTCTATCAATTTCATCAAACACCCCAGAAAAATAAACATTTACATCAGTTAAACCACTTTTTTCAAATATCTCTCTTTTAACTCCATCTTCTAAACTTTCATTGTTATAAAGTGCACCTCCTACTAAACTCCACATTCCTTTAAAAGGTTCATTAGTTCTTTTTACAAGTAACACCTTTACTACACCCTTATCAATAGTAAAAATACTAGTAATAACATGTATACCAATATTTTTATATAAAGGATTTGTTAACTGCATTCATTTCACCTCACTCACACTATAATTATATGTGTATTTTTTACACTTGTCAAGTATATTTTCAAAGAAAATTAATTATTTACTTTTAGTAAATGATATGTTATAATTTGTACATGGACAGGTTGCTGGAGCATGGATTTGCCTGGTTTATTTTAAACGGAAGGCTCGCATGGAGGTAGCTCGTTCCTTTTTTTATTTTACTTTCACAATTATATGCTTAAAATGATACTTTTTAGTTGTTTACTTTTAGTAAATGATATGCTATAATTTATTCATGAACAAGGTGCTGGAGCATAGATATACCTGGTTTATTTTAAACGGAAGGCTCGTATGGAGGTTCTTGTTCATAATATGGTCTTTAATTAACTAAGTAGTTTGAAAATATTCTTTTAAACTTACTTGGTTAATTTTTTTAATATCTAAAATATCATATAAATATTTTTTACCATTCGCATCGTTTCTTACTAAAAGTGAACAACTATAAGTAGTTTCTTTGTCATTATCAACAATAGAAAACTTAGCTCCATACTTATAGAAACCGTATTTTGCATCGATTTTATGTTTTTCCTTTTTCTTGTTAATAAAGTTTTTATTATTAGCATTCATAAACAGTTCTTTAATATAATTGGCAAGAATACATTTGACATATTTCATGTCTGTTTTTGACCATCTTGTATAACATGAATATATATACTCATTTGCAGTTTTGTCGTCTATTAATATTGTATTAGAAGTTAATATATTTTTATACGATATCCCTTTTTGTTCTTTTATGTGCGCTTTTGCTCTTTTCTGTGCCTCTTTTACTTTCAAATTTCTATACTCCTCTTCTTCTATTCTAAGTCTGTTAAACGTTCCATCATCATTAAAAACAGCGGTTGCTTCTTCCATTAAATATGGATTATAATCAGTAATATATGTAATTATAAAATTTTCTATCATTTTTGTACCTCCTGAAACCATTATATAATATGTATATTTGTTTGTCAACATTTTGTTTGCAAAAAAAAGAAATCTATTTAAGATTTCTATTTATATGATATAAGTATTGTATAGCAAGTCCACTATTTAAACCAAAATTATTTTTCATATAATCTTTAATATTTTTAACATTATCAATATTTAAATTTGATTTAACATACTTTTTAACCCACGTATCAATTGGAAAAGTATCAAATCTAGCATAACCAAACATCAAAATACAACTAGCAACTTTAAGACCAATCCCTTTTATTTCCATAAGTTTTTTTATTGCATCTTCTGTATCTAACATATCTACTTCTTCAAGATAAAAAGGATTCTCTTTTAAAACACAAATAGCATTATAAACATATTTATCTCTAAAACCTAAATTAAACTCCTTTAAATCATCTAAACTAAGTTTAATAAACTCACTCATCTTAGGAAACAAATAATATTCTTTTCCACCAAAAAGTACTTTTTCTCCATATCTTTCACTTATCTTACTAATCGCACCACTTATTCTCTTAACATTATTATTTTGACTAATAATATAACTAATTAACATCTCAAACTTATCTTGTTTTAATACTTTATACCCATTACATAAAGAAATTTTATCTTTAAAAAGTTCATTTTTCATAAGTTCATCATTAAGTACTTTATAATCTCTTCCATAATCTAAATAGTATTTAATAACCATCTCTAAATCATCCATCTTATTAGAATCCACTATCAAATAATTACCATCTTCCTTAATATTAACTACCCTATCAGATAAAATACAAGTAAACGATTTATCACTCTCTAAAGTAATCCTAAAAGCCTGCCCACTCATTAAAGTATCATATAAATTAATATCATTCTTCTCTATCTTCATATAGACCTAACTTCCTATAATAATCTAAATAAACCCCATTCTTTTCATACAAAAGTAAACTACTCATTGTAAACTTCTGATAAACTTCATAATTCATATTATCAACATATTCATTACTCACATCACTTTTAAAACTTTTATATTCACCAGTTATAGAATTATAACTTCCGTTTTCATTAATAAAACTTCTATCACTTAACATAACAAGTCCTTCAGAGTCACTTAATGCATCTCTTCCCATCATAAGTCTTGAATCATACTCTATTCCAAACAAATTATACACTGTAGGTAAAACATCAATGCTACTAACATATTTACTAACTTTAACATTTTCTTTCATTTCACTATTATAAATTATTAAACTAGTATGAAACATCTCAAACTTATCACTTCTATCTGTATCACTTATTTCATTTAATTCACTAGTTTTAAGTCCATAAGGATAATGATCGGGACTAATTACTATAACAGTATCATCAAGTTTTTTATTATCCTCTAAATAAATAAGAAGTTTTTCTAAGGCACGATCTAACTCAATATTTGCTGCTAAATAAGCCTTAATATGTTCTGAATAAGATAAATCTTTAACTAACTCCCTATTTTTATAAGACATAGAATTACCAGTAAAAGTGTAATTTAAATGTCCACTAACTGTCATATAATATGTCATAAATTTATCACTATCTATATAATCATTTATAGTAGCATCTATCATTTCAATATCACTTTCTGGCCAAACTTTACAGTTCATTAATTTTTCTAGTCCATTACCACATCCAACATACTTATCGAATCCCAAATTTGGATGAGACTCATCCCTACTATAATAAGTATATGTGTGATCATGATAAGCATTTACAGGACTATACCCTTCTCTTTTAAACACATTTCCAAGTCCAAAAGGCATATAAATATTACTACTTCTATAAAAAGACCAAACACCTTCTTTAGGGATTAAACTATTCATAACCATATATTCTCCATCACTAGTACTAACAGAAAATAAAGGTTGATAATAATTTTCAAAAACAAATCCATTATTAACAAGTTTATACAAAGTTGGAGTAAGTTCTTTATTAACTGCTATCTTATCAAATCCTTCAGCAGTAATATATATCAAATTTTTACCCTTAAATATTCCAGTATACTCATTTTTTTTAGTAGGCATCACACTTTCAAAGTATTCATGCATAGATTTAACCATGTCATCTTTTTCTTCACTAATAAGTTTATCAAAATCTATATCAAGTACATTATATTTTACTTCTCCTATATCATCACCTTTATTAGATTCACTAGGTTTAACATTATATAATTTTTCTTCAAAACCAAACAAATACCTCTCTAAATCCAAACACTCCATAGAAAGAAGTCCTACTTTATTAATAGTAATCATCGGAGCATGCGTTTTTGTATAAACTTTTTTTAACGAATACATTCCCTTATCATTAAACATTACTGTAATAAGAGATACTATAATAAATACAACTAATGAAATGCTTTCTATTACCAAACTTTTTTTACCTTTATTAAAACTAAATATCTTCTTACCAAAAATCAAAAATAATATGAAAGGCATTAATAAAAGAATAATACTAAGTACATTATCACTCACCATTTTAACAATTGCATTAAAAAACTCTCCAAACACTTGCTCAGTTCCCTCTTTAACACTATAAACAGAAAATATAGAATCATAAAACAAATAATAAACATATTGACTAATAAAAATAAATGTTAAAAATAAACTTAATATTATAGATATTCTCCTATTAACTTTATTACTAAATAAACTACATAATATAGTATTAATTATAATAAAAGGAATACTAAACAAAATAATAGTTAATGAGTTAATACTAAAAACATTATTTAAAACAAGTGCTTTATACACTAACTCTAAATAAATAATTAAAAAACTAAAATAAATAACCAAAGGTAACTTTTTCTTCATTCTATCTCCTTAAAACATACCTACATTCTTCATCAACTAAATCAAATGAATAATCATCATCATTCTTACTTAAACCATCAACTAAATATATACTCTTATTTCTATTATATTTAAATAAAACCTTGAGAATATCCTTATCTAACAACATATAATTAATTCTATGAAATAAAACATATTGTAGTTCTAAAGCACTTATTTTATTAAAAAAACCTTCCTTAAACTTATAAATGCTAACCTTATCAGTAGCAAATTCATACTTTAAATAATAAGTAATATTTTTACTACTAATACTAAAAACAGCAAGATATTTATTAATAACCATCTTAAACTCCTCACTTGTTTTAATTACATTATTAAACGTTTCCTTATTTAAATAAGCGTTTCTATAAGAAAACAATATATGACTAACACTATACATAAAAATTTCCCCCATACTGAATTAATTATATCACATTTTTTTATAATTTTGTACTATTACAAACTCTTTTATGATATAATACTTTATATGAAAGAGGTGGATTTATGAGTTTAGTAGTTTACAACACTATTACTAGAAGAAAAGAAGAATTTAAAAGTATTCATGAAGGGCTAGTTGGAATGTATGTATGTGGGCCTACTGTATATGGTTATCCACATTTAGGACATGCTAAAAGTTATGTTAGTTTTGATATTATTTATAGATATTTAATGCATTTAGGTTATAAGGTTAAGTATGTACAAAATATAACAGATGTAGGACATTTAGTAGGAGATGCTGAAAGTGGAGAAGATAAAATTGAGAGAATTGCAAAACTTGAGAGTATTGACCCAGTTGAAATTGCCTACAAGTTTGAAAATATTTACTTTGAAGATATGAGAAAGTTAAATGTTTTAAAGCCTAGCATAAGTTGTAGAGCTACTGGACATATTATTGAGATTATAGAAGACGTGCAAACACTTATTGATAAAGGATATGCTTATGCGACTAAAGAGGGAAATGTGTACTACAGAATAAACAAGTTTACTAAGTATGGAAGTTTATCTAATAGAACACTTGATAATACTTTGAGTGGTGAGAGAATTGAAGTTGCAACTGACAAAGAAAATCCAACTGACTTTGCACTTTGGAAAAAGGCTGAAAACGGGCACATTATGAAGTGGCCTAGTCCATGGGGAGAAGGTTATCCTGGATGGCATATTGAATGTTCAGTAATGAGTAGAAAATATTTAGGAGATACTTTTGATATTCATGGTGGAGGAATGGACAACATATTTCCTCATCACGAGTGTGAAATCGCGCAGAGTGAAGCATTAACTGGAAAAACTTTTGTTAACTACTTTATACATAATAATTTAGTAACAGTTAACGGACAAAAGATGGGAAAGAGTTTAGGAAACTTTATAACACTTGATGACTTATTTAAAAAATATAATCCAATGGTAATACGTTTCTATATACTACAAAATCATTATAGAAAACCAACAGATTTTAATGATGAACAACTACTTGATACTGAAAAACAATTTAAGAAAGTTAGTGAAACTGTTAATAATTTAAGAAATGCTATTAAAAATGTTGATGAATATGTAACTGATGATGAAACTGTTAATAACTTAAAAAAGAAGTTTACTGAAGCAATGGATGATGATTTTAATACAGGACTTGCAATTACTTACTTGTATGAGATAATTAAACTTGCAAATACTGAACTTCAAACATCTAAGAATATTGATAAACTAATAAGTTATAATAACTTCATTATTGAATATGTTGAAAATATTCTAGGTCTATCTTTTACAGAGACAAGTTCTAATAAGGAAGCTGAGTTAATTAACATTATACAAAGTATTAGAAATAAGTTTAGAGAAGAAAAAAATTATGCTGAATCTGACAAGATTAGAGATGAATTAAAGGAAATTGGTATTACTTTAAATGATAGAAGATAAAGAAAAAGCCTAACAAATTGTTGTTAGGTCTTCTTTATTTTATAATTGATTTTCGTTTTTAAATATGTGTTCTTTAAAATCTTTTAAAGTTTTATCTTTATTAATATAACAAAATATTAGAAACCCTGTAAAAATAATAATAATTTTAAACATGGAAACCACCTTCTCTTATTTAACATTACACTATACTTTTCTGAAAAATCATATAATAAATTAAAAAAGTCTCTAATAATAGAGACTTTCAATAACCTACTCCACTGTAACACTCTTAGCTAAATTCTTAGGTTTATCAATATCATTACCTCTTAACTTAGCAACTTCATAACTTATTAATTGTAAAGGTATAATTGTTAAGATAGGTCTTAATTCTTCAGTTACTTTAGGAATACTTATTAACTCGTCATACACCCCTTCATTAATAACTTCTTTATCAGTTACTAGTATTACATAAGCACCTCTTGCTTTAACTTCTTTAGCATTACTAATAGTTTTTAAGTATAACTCATCACTTGTTACAACCACTATAACAGGTGTTCCTTCACTAATTAATGAAATTGTCCCGTGTTTTAACTCTCCAGCTGCATACGCTTCACTATGAATATAACTAATTTCTTTTAGTTTTAAACTTCCTTCCATACAAAGTGCATAATCTATTCCTCTACCAATAAAGTAAATGTCGTCCTTTGTATAAAGCATATTTGCAAGAGAAGTATAATCTTTGTTAATTAGATTTTCTATATAATAAGGTAGTTTTTGTAAATCTTCAATATTTATTTTTTCCTTACTATTTTTAACTGCAAGTAGTATAAGTGTTGTAATTTGTGCTAGATAAGCTTTTGTTGTTGCCACTGCTATTTCAGGACCAGCCAAAGTATATATAACATGCTTACAAATTCTAGCAATACTACTTCCCTTAACGTTAACAATTCCTAAAGTATCTACCCCCATATCATTTGCAATATTAACACATTTTTTAGTGTCTGCAGTTTCACCACTTTGACTAATTGCTATAACTAAAGTTTTACCTTTATAAAAATGTTTATCGTATTGGTATTCGCTTGCAATACATACATTCACTTTTATATTGCATAGTTTTTCTATCATGTATTTACCAACTAGTCCTGCATGATAAGCACTTCCACAAGCGACTATATCTATTTCATCATACTTTGTTATATCAAAGTCAATACTTGCTTCACTAGTCTTCTTTATAACTTCTGCTTCTTCATGTATTTCTTTAAGCATGTATGTCTCATAACCATTCTTCTCTACTAAATTAGCATCCCCTTCAAACACGCTTATTTCTTTATTAATGATATTATAGTTCTTATCATATACAGTAACTTTATCTTTTGTTATTTTAACTATTTCGTCATTCTCTATATCAATATACTTATTAGTATACTTTAAAATAGAAGGCACATCACTTGCAATAAAGTTTTCATTTTCTCCTACTCCAATAATTAATGGACTATCTTTTCTTAAAGCATATAATACATCAGGTTCTAACTCATTAATAATACCAAAAGCATAACTACCTAGAAACTTATTAACACATATACTTAAACTCTTAATCATATCATTATTTTCTTTATATAAAGAATCAATATAAGCTGCAGCTACTTCTGTATCTGTGTCACTTTTAAAAGTGTAGCCTTCACTCATTAGAACACTTTTTAACTCCATAAAATTATCAATAATTCCATTATGTACTAAAGTGATATTGCCTACCTTATGAGGATGAGCATTTTCTTTTGTTGGTTTACCATGAGTTGCCCATCTAGTATGCCCGATTCCTATATGAGAAATGTCTTTTTTAAGAACACTCTCTAGGTTAGATATTCTTCCTACTTCCCTTTCTATTACAACATTATTATCTTTAACATAAGCTATACCAGCACTGTCATATCCCCTATATTCTAGGTGCTTAAGCCCATCTATAATTACATCTATACTAAATCTCTTTTCTCCTATGTATCCAATGATACCACACATAAAAATTCCTCCATACTAAAAAATTTAGCATGAAGTATATTTTGTTGTAATATTGATTTTACTTTTTGTAATACTTCTAACGACTACTTATCCGTAACAGCACCCGCCGAAAAATCGATAACTGTTAACCTCGTCAACCACTTATGGTTCTGGCGCTAAATATGAGTATAACCTTTTCCTTTCACTTCTCATACCTTTACCTAAGTATACACAACATTTAAAAGAAAAGCAAGAGAAAAACACTTTACATGTAAAATATACATCAATGTATTCAATAAAAAAGTTCATTCTTAACCTAACTTAAAGTTTTAACTAAATTACATATTAATCAACTAAAACATTAACATTAACAAAATTGAAATAAATAACATCTAATATAAGATTAATATAAAAGATTTTTAGTTAAACTAAGTTTATAAATATAATTAAAGAAGAAAAATCTATAATGTGAATATTATGAACTAATTAACTCAAACTAAAACCACACAAAAAGTGTGGCTTTTTAATTTCCCAAATTTAACATATTAGACAAAATAGTAATCAATAAACGTGATACATTTTTATCAATACCCTTCATATTCTTAATAATTTCTTTAACATCATTAAAACTAAAATCAAAGTCAGACTTACCCTCTTTACCTAAGACATTAATAATACTCTCAATAGCATCTCTTATATCACTTTGATTTAATTCACTTACTCCTTTAGTAGTACTAACATGTAATTTTTGACTAACTTTAGAAAGTTTTCCATGAACAAACTTAGTACCAAAAACACACCAGGAATTAGGATAATGTTCATTGAATAAAGAACTTACACTTTCCACTACATCATACCCTTGATTATAAAGAAATGCTCCTATTACTGAACCAGTTGGAATAATATTAACTAATTTTTTACTAATTATATTAAATCTCTCACTATTAAATTCTTTACTTAATACTCCAGGTCCATCAAAATTATATATTTTAACAATTTTCTTTAACAAAGTTTTATCACACAAAAGTGCACTACTAATACTTAAATTACCACCCTTACTATGTCCACAAAGATAAATATTCTTATCACTCTTTAAAATATTTTTCTTTAAATAATCATAAGCAACACTCTGTGTATAAGTTGGAAACAAATAAAGTAATCTAAAGTTTTCATACCATCCTATACTAGAATGATCAGTTCCCTTATAAGCAATTATAGTTTTATCTCCTATTTTAAATTTAGAAGCACCAAACTGAGTATTATTATCCCTATAATTCACAAAATTAGATACAGTAATACTTTTATACCTCTTACTTCCATTTATTTCTTTAAGTAAATCAAATGCAATATGTGCTAAACTACTATTAGTTTTAATACCTTTGTACTGCATAGAATAATTACAAAATTCATCAAAACTTTTAACTTTATCAAAACTCTCGATAGGTAAATATACTAAAATACTAAAAAGTAAATTATCCATTACATTAAAACCTACTTCATCAAAGTTACTATCTTTATAATATTTTAAATAATCAACAATTGTATACATAAATTCTCTCTCCCATAAACACTTATACCATAATTTTACTACATACTATATTTTTAATCAACCAATCTCAATATCTACATAACAAAAAGTTGACATTAACTAATTAACAAAAAGTAAAAAGTCCACAACTAGGTAGACTTTTTCTATTCTAAAGTACTAAGTAACTTTTTCTCCTCTTCAAGCTTTCTCTTCTCGTCATTTACTAATTGTTCTGGTGCCTTACTAACAAAACCTACATTACTTAAAAGATTCTCTCTCTTTAAAATTGAAGCCTTCAAACTTTCAATTTGTTTTTCTTTAGCCAAAATATCTTCTTCTGTTACTTCTTTTTCGTAATAAATTAATGCTTCTAACTTACCATAACTAACTTTATACTCTTTAATACTAAGTTTATCATTAACCAAATTACCATCTAATTTTAACATTTTATTTATTAAAGAATTATCAAAATTAACCATTACTTTAGCATCTTTACTTATAGCATTTTCCTGTTTAACATTTCTAAATGCAGCAATAAAACCTATAATTTCTTCAGTTTCCTTTTCTTCATTATCAAAATTAAATTCTTCATTTACTAAAGGATAACTACTAACCATAATATTTTCAGCATCCTTAATAGGTAACATGCTATAAATTTCATCAGTTACATAAGGCATAAATGGATGAAGCATTTTTAAAATTGCACTAATAACATAACACAAAGTACTCTTTGTACTAACACTATCTAAACTAAACTTACTCATCTCTATATAAGAGTCACAAAAATCACTCCATATAAAGTTGTACAATTCCCCACCAGCATTATTAAATTCATAACTTTCCATATTCTTAGTAACCTTACTAATTACCTTATTTAATTTACTTAGAATCCATTTATCTTGAACATCTAAATCACTAAAATCATAACCCTTTAAGCCTTCAATATTCATTAGACAGAACCTACTAGCATTCCATAACTTATTTATAAAGTTCCAAGTTGACTTAACCTTTTCTTCATCATACCTTAAATCCTGTCCTAGAGCACTACTTGTTGATAAGAAATACCTTAACGCATCACATCCATACTCATCAATTACATCCATTGGGTCAACCCCATTACCCAAGCTTTTACTCATTTTTCTTCCTTCTTTATCACGAATAAGTCCATGAATCAAACAATCTTTAAAAGGTCTTTTGCCTGTAAAATGAAGTCCTTGGAAAGTCATTCTATTTACCCAGAAAGGTATAATATCATATCCTGTTACTAACACATTATTAGGGTAATATCTCTTAGGCAAGTCTGTTTCTTCAGGCCAACCTAAAGTACTAAATGGCCAAAGTGCACTACTAAACCATGTATCAAGTACGTCTTCATCTTGTATCCAACCATCTTCAGTAGGCGCTTCCATTCCAACGTAAACCTCATCCCCTTTATACCAAGCAGGAATTCTATGTCCCCACCAAAGTTGTCTAGAAATACACCAATCATAAGTAATCTCCATCCAATGATTCATAATTTTTTCAAATCTTTCAGGAACAAAATTAACTTTACTATCTTTATCCTTTTGATTTTCAAGAACTCTATCAGCTAATGGTCTCATTTTAACAAACCATTGCTTAGATAAATATGGTTCAACCATGACACCAGTTCTTTCAGAATGCCCAACTGAGTGAGTAATCTCTTCTACGCTAATTAGTAAACCACTATTTTTTAAGTCTTCTACTAGTTTCTTTCTACAAAGAAATCTATCAAGACCATTATAAACAAGAGCATTCTCATTCATTGTACCATCTGGATTAATTACAATAATTCTCTCTAAATTATGTCTATTACCTACTTCAAAGTCATTAGGGTCATGTGCTGGTGTGATTTTAACAATACCTGTCCCAAACTCAGGGTCAGCATGCTCATCTCCTATTATTGGAATAAGTTTATTAACTATAGGAAGTACTACATTTTTTCCTATCAAATCCTTGTATCTTTCATCATTAGGATTAACAGCGACAGCAGTGTCACCAAAGAGTGTCTCAGGTCTAGTAGTTGCAACCTCTAAGTAATCATTTGTCCCTTCAATAAAATACTTGATATGATAAAATGCCCCAGGAACATCCTTATAAATAACTTCTTCATTAGATAAAGCAGTCATTGCCTGTGGGTCCCAATTTATAATTCTTTCTCCCCTATAAATTAAGCCTTCATTATAAAGAGTTACAAAAACGTATTTAACAGCATCACTTAATCCACTATCAAGTGTAAATCTTTCCTTCGTATAGTCTAGACTTAAGCCCATCTTAGCCCACTGCTTATGAATATTTTCTGCATACTCATTCTTCCAGTCCCAAGCATACTTTAACCACTCAGTCCTCTCTAAACTTCTTGGATTAATTCCCATATCTTTTAATTTAGCATCAACCTTTGCTTGAGTGGCAATACCAGCATGATCCATCCCAGGAACCCAAAGTGCATCATATCCTTGCATTCTCTTAAACCTTATAATAATGTCTTGTAATGTAGTATCCCAAGCATGACCTAAATGAAGTTTCCCTGTAACATTAGGTGGTGGAATAACAATTGCATAAGGTTTTTTACTTAAATCCCCACTTTCAAAATACTTATGATTTAACCAATTCTCATATTTTCCTTCTTCAACCATCTTATGGTCATATTTCTTTTCCAACATAATTTACCTCCAAAATAAAAGTGGCTACCAAAGGGCGATTATAACTCGCGGTACCACCTTAATTTTATCTTATATGCTTAACGCGCACAACACGTTTTATTCTACTTTTATTTCAAATAAACACTCATAAGCTACCTTCATATACTTTCATTATTAGTTTACACCATACACTAACTCTCTTTAAACTAAAATATATTACTCCTCTTAATCATCAATTTATATGGCAGGGGCAGAAGGACTCGAACCCTCGCGATCAGTTTTGGAGACTGACATACTACCACTATATGATGCCCCTACATGCCTATAATTGTACCACACTTTTATTTAAAAAAAAAGACTTTTTTATCAAAAAAGAGAAATTATAACATTTCTCTATATCTTATTTAACAAGTATTGTCCTAACATTTCTTTAAAATTCTCGATATAAACAAGCAAAGCCTCTAAAAACTCTTCTTCAGTCTCTCTACCATTTTTAAAATTAAGTATTTCTTTACTATTTAAACATTTCAAACTTATTCCATCATCATCAGCTAATTTAACCAGTAAAGCACTAACTTCTTTTATAGAATTAATTATCTCAATTCTTTTTTCAGAAATATCTAGTTCTTTAAATGCATCCATATATTCAGTAAAAAGAGTACTTGCATCTTCCATTATTTGTTTCTTCCTCCATACAAATTATCAATACTTTCTACACTCATATGGTCTATATTAATCTTATCAGGATTTTTACCGAACACATCAGTAACAACTCTTTGAAAACTAGATAGTTGTTTATACCTTTGTCTTGCCTTCTTAATAGTTTCCTGTCTATTTAAAGATCTTTCATATTCTGCCTTTTTTCTTGCTTCAATTTTTTCATTAATATCCATATTTTCATATTCACGCTCAAGTGCATCAACTCTTTGTTCAGTTCTCATACCACGATAATAATCTTCTCTTTCATGTATACGCTTTTCATTTTCAAGAAATTCTTTTCTTCCTTGTGGAGTCATATCTTTTAATAAAGCTTCTCTTTCTTCTCTTTGTCTTTTTAAATATTCTTCATATTTAATCTTATCATCTTTTGATGCAGCTTCATTTAACTCTTTATTCCATCCTTCTTGATCATAATAAGTATCATTAAAAGGATCATCATAAGGGCTCATTTTACCCTGACGATAATTACTAGCTGTTATATCCCTTGCCTTAATTAAATCATCTTTATATCCCATACCATTCACCTATCTATTATAATTATATAATACGTTC
>OJMG01000313.1_pt1 | contig 48031 bp, 50 predicted proteins | sample 1597141 | NCBI WGS metagenome assembly OJMG01 (sample SAMEA2452119, study PRJEB22498) | human gut metagenome | biome: human feces; feature: human gut; material: feces | place: Australia | collected 2012 | reverse complement strand
GTTGTTCTCGGTGTTGCTGCGCCCGAACGCGTCAAAGGTGCAGTCGGCATCGGCAGAGAGTGTGGCTTCGATGTCAGAGTGACCGACGGTGTTCACGGCCAGTTGTATCCGAGCCGTGCCACACTCCAAGGTGTAGTTCAGAGGCTCCACGCTGACGTTGGTCTTGCCGTAACTGCCCTTGCCACCCCTTGGCAGCCTGTCCTCCTTGAGTATCGTATTTCCGCTCGATACGCGCACGTTTGCGAAATTGTTTTCCGTATCGTAGCCGGTATAGTCGAAACTCCATGCGGTGAACTGCTCGGCACGGAGTATGGGGTTGCGCCAGTCTTTTTGGAAGCCGTCGGCTTTGTGGCTGAACATCAGTCCGGCATAATTACAGACGTTGTTCCCGGCTTTCAACAGGGTGATGTAGTGGATTTGGCTCATCACCTCGGAGCTTTCATGCAGGGCGTAGGCTTCCACCACGTTTAGGCCCTCCTGCATCTCGGTCAGGGCTATAGTGATGTTTTTGGACTGGGTGCCGCTTCCGGCGGAGAGCCCCATCGTGTAGGGGTTGCCACCGTTCAGGCGGTAGTGGATGTTCTTCTCGCCGGTGGTGCCCTTGACCGTGAAGGGGATGTTCACGTCATTCCTGTAGCCACCATCCGCCGTTCCGTTGGCCACGGAGAAGGTGGTGTCCATCTGCATGGCGACCATCGTCACTCTGGCGGTGGCCGTCTTGGTAAGGGTCTGCCCCTGATAGGTGGCTTGCGCTTCCACCTGTATGGCGTAGGTGGTTGCATCGGTCAGGTGCTTGGATGCGTCAAAGGTGTAGGCACGTCCTGCCGTCACACCCGTGAACTCGGCATCTTGGAAGGCGGCGAGGACGGTGCTTCCGCGCTTCATCACGACCTTTACTTTCAGGTCGCTGTAATCGCTGACCTCACTGCCGCCGACTGTGCCCACATTGGCGGTGTACTTTACCACGAAGCCGGAGCCTAACGACAGGTACTGCGATGATGGGAGTGCCGCTCCGCTGCCGTCGGTCAAGTCCACGCTGACCACGACCTTGTCATCGTCGCTGTACTTGGAGAAGCGGACTTCTTTCTTGGTATCTCCACCTTCCTCATTCTTTTGGGTCACTTCCATCACGTACTGGGTACCGTCCTCGCTGTCCCTCACGTCGATGTCGGTAACGGTACCCACCAACGCATCAAACACCGCTCCGCTGGTGGGTGGCTTGGTCTCGCCTCCGGCAAGTTCCTCGGTGGGGGTACGGTTTGATATTTCTTTCTTCAGAAACGATTCCACATCATCGCCGCTATAAGCGTGATATGTGCCGTCGGGCTGTTTCTGGTTCCATGCTGTTTCAAGAGTCAGCGGATGCTCGGATGCATCGATAATACCGCTTATTTTTCTTTTAGCCATAATGTTTTCTCTTTAGATTGTTTGTCATTTATCAATTTGTTGCTGCCGTTCCATGCGTCAGCACCGTTCCACGGTTCGTCACCTTTCCAATAGCCTATCCCGAAGCAGCTGCTTATCACAGACCACACCTGTTTTGCCCCGACATAGACCGCCGTAATCATACGCCTGCCTATGTATATGCCGGTTATCTCCTTGTTCCCTTTGCGCAGCATGGCTATTCCTCCTCGTAGGTCATATAGATGGTGGTATCGTCCTTGTCGTCCAACGCTTCAAAGGCTTCCTCCGTCAATATATTTTGGCGGTGTGCCAATAGGGTGAGCGTACCGTCAGTAGCGGTATAGACGCTATTGCCAAGCAGATAGAGTTTGTCCCTGAGTATTCCGGTTTGGTCTGCATACATACCGGGAGGAGGTATGCCCGGCGCACCCCAACTGTTGTAATACTTGCCTCCCACATGATAAGCGAATATGCCCAAAGCTCGCACATACACGATTTGGCCGCCCGGTTGGAGGGAGGACATGGTTTCGATGGTCGCATTCTCCACGATGCCGGAAAAGCGTGCCGTGGCTCCCTTCAGGGCGAAGCCTGTGGTGTTCTCCACAAGAGTAGCGGCATTCCCGGCTTTAAGTGCCGCTTCATTGGCGGAGTTGGCAGCTTGTTCGGCTGCCTGTGTCTTGTCCTCCAGACCGGCCACCGCATCCTCTGCTCTCTTGGCGGAGGATGCCGCAGCCTTGGCCGCATCCTCCGCAGGTTTGCTCAACAACCCGACGGGTACGTTTACCAGTTCCTCCCCTTTCATGGCAGGGAGGGATTTCACTCCTTCAAGGGAGGAAACGGTACTCAAGTCCTCGATGCCGGTGGAAGCGTCCTTAACTTCGCCCATGACTTCCTGAACGAGTTGGTCTTTGTTGATTTCTTCTGCCATAACTATCCGATTTTATCGATTCCATTATCTTTGTTTAATAATTCATCCAATCCGTCTATCACGTTTGGAAGACAGTAGCGTTCCACCGCCATGCGTATCACATCTATTTCTTCTTCACTGAACTCCGTCTCTCCAGTGCTGTCTAATAGCTTAAATGCAAGGCGGTGTGCTTTTATTCCGTTTACACGAGTGTACAACAAATCGGCTATCGGTTCCCGCGCATCCATTACCTGATGGTTTTGTCTGGTTATCCCGGTGGGGACGCTGAATTCTCTGAAATCCAAATTTTTCATATCTGATTGCTTTTAAGATGAATGATTCAATATTTGATAGCGGAAGCCGTCCGCTTTCGTGATAAGCACCATCACGGAGTCGCCGGATGCCATCTCGTAATTCTGTATCCCCTCATTGTGATTGTGGATACCTTCAAGTATGATATTCTTTGAACCGGGTCTCACCCTGAATGTTACCACGGCTGCAAAATCATTCGGAAGTGAACGCATACCGAACTGTCGGCAAACAGAGGCTTCTTCAGGCAGACTTACGATTACGCGGTCATAGTTCGGCTGATTATAATACATCAATATGACATTATGCTGCGAGAAATCAACGGTATAATTTCCACTGCCGAAGGTCAACAACTTGGCTCTTGTATTGATAAACGCAGGGGCAAGCAATGCTGCATTACTGCTGATGCCGTAGTTCTTCGTTCCGCCAGATACTTCAATGAACAATCCGTAATTGGCTTGGTCAAATCCATAATCTCCATGTATATTTGGGGCTTGGTTTATGATTCTTCCGACTGCCGTAAACGCTCCTCCCGCAATACTGGGAATTACATCGTTACCAAACATAACATACCCTTTACTTCCACCTACTCGAAAAAAATCATCGTAAATGGCAAGAGAACCCCCATCCCCTTGAGATGATGCTACAGAACCTATACGCCCGTCCCCGATTTCAAAACCGCCAATTTTTCCCTTGTTGCTGTCTATCTCCCCAGTAAACTTGCCGTTAACAGTTTCAATACTGCCGTCCTCCAATATCTTGAAATTGCCGTTGGCGGTTACAAGCCCCTCCAACTGTATGTTGTCGGCGGTCAGTTTGATTTTGCTTACCGTATTGCCATATTCGTCCGTCTCGTCCACGCTCACCCCGATAAGGGCTACCTTACCATTGGAGTCCTGTGCGTACAGTCCGGCTCCTTCGGGCTTGATGACAAGCCCGGTCTCTTTTAATGCCTCGCCATCCTTGTCGAAAACGGCTGCGGAGATTTTGACCAACCGGTCGCTCTGCTCGAACAGGGTGCGGTACTTATAGGTCAGCGCGTCCGCCTTGTTGGTGGAGAATACCAGCAGGGAGATGAATATCGTTCCCGTAAATGAGAGCCTGAAGTTGCCCGTGCCGTTCCAAAGACCGTCGAGGTTGAACATCTTGAATCCGCCCGTCACGGGCAGTTCCTCATCACAGGTGAACATATTGAAGTTCTCAAACCCGGTCTTGTCGGCATCCACAAAATCTATCTTGAGCCGCCCTGCTTTGACCACTTTGTAACGGAAGGAGAGGTAAACCACCCCCGGCACGCGCAAGCCCTCGCTGTTGGTGTTTCTGTATTCGGGCACCAGCCGGAAGTCCTCCAACTTCTGCATGATGTAGCTGTTGCGGATATAGGCAAAAGGGGTGTCGCCATCATTCCGTATCTCGGCATAGCCACCGGGTTTAGAGGAGAGGGGCGCACCGTTCGCCCATATCCATTTGCCTCCGAAAGTCAGGAAGGTGGCCGTCTTGCCGGTCTGCCACTTTTCCTCGCCGTCTGTGAACGAAGTATTGTCAAAGTAGCTCTGCTCCTCCCTAATCTCGTTGCGCAGACCCTCCACGGCACTCTGTATCTTCCCCTCGGTTATCTCGAACTTGGTCAGGATGTCCTCCCCGGTCATCAGCAGGAACGTACCGCGCAGGAACACGTTGTCGGCATACAGGCCGTTGCCTTTGGGCTGTCTGTTGGCCGGGAACCGGCTGTCCTTGATGCCGTCAAGGTTGCCCAAACGGCAGCGGAGACAGCCGTTGAAGTTCTTCTGCTCCACGCCGTCCAGTATGTCGATACGGGGTTGTCCGTCCTCTGTAGCGGAGATGCTGATAAGGTTACGGCGCAGCCTGTTCTCGGTGTTGCCCATCAGCACGCATTCGTCCCCGGCTTCAGGAACAACACCGCCAAACTCGGAGAGGGGAACAGTAATGCCGGTGGCATCTCCAGCCGACACCTCCACCCAATAAGCTTTCCGCTTCGTGCCGCTGAAAGTGGCGCAGCGCACAAGGTCGTGTGCCACGAAACCGCACTCCTGCTCGAAAATGATGCGGTAACTGTCGCTCTGACGGATAACGTCCTTTATCTTTCCGTTGGCTGCCGACACGATAAACTGACCACCGATGCTGCGCACTTTCTGAATGAGCAGTTCCAAGGCCACCAACGACTGCCGGATGGTGGCCTTGTCGATGGTAAGGTGGCTCAACCCGGTCAGTTGGTCTATCCACACCTGCCACCCCTCCCCTGTCAGCCCGTCCACGAACTTGACGCTACGGAGCAGTTCCCGGATAACTGCGGTCAGGTATTCGGCATTGCCATACTCATCCATATTGCCACCCGATTTCCCGGATACGAACTCCCCGAAGGTTACTCCTTTCAAGAAGCGCATCGGGGCGGTGGCGGTATCAGGCTTGTGCTTGTTCAGGAACTCCTTTTGGCTTCTGCGTGCCGAGAACAGGTTGTTGTCGGTGGGCATTGTGTTGTCCCAACTCCGTATGATGTCGGGCAAGGTCACTCCTTCTGTCTTGCTCTTGGTGTAGCTTTTCAGTTCGCCGAGGCTGTCGTTCACCCTGTCCAGCGCACCGCTTTGCAGAGCATCACTGATTTCAATATCCATCTGCCCCGGTTGGTTTACCTTCCGGGTTATCTTCGTGATGCGGCTCTGCCGGTAGCCGGTTTCGGGAAAATATTTTTTGCTCTCCAGTTTTACCCGTCTGCCCACGAACAGGCTGACCCCGTTTTCCTCTATCCAAACGTAGTCGGTCGGGGCTTTATACACGCTGATGTCGCGCCAGTGTTCCTTGTTGTATTTATCTACCGCCTCCTGAAATTCCTTCTCCGCTATCGGATAGTATTCATCCGGCATCCGGATGTTCCAAAGGATATACTTGTTGCCCGGCTTCGGTATGAGGCTGCCGCCCGGAAGCTGGGTGTCGTCATCGTATGGCCACGTCGTGATGATTTCAAACTCGCGGGTCTTGCTGTTGTAGTTCACTTCAAAGAAATGGTCGTCGCTCTGCCCCAGTCCGGCAAGGTCGCCGTCTTGAAACGAAACGCGCTTCACCTCTCCGGGCAGTTCGTAACTGTTGGGGTCGAAGTTCAGCCCGTTGTCGCTGAAGTAGTATATCGTGAAGGGGTTGCCGTCATCGTCTTTCACATCTTCCTTGCGCACGCTGCTTACCGTACCCACCTTGTGGGGATAGATGCCGCTGAAGGCTTCCTTCTCGTAGTGGTCGTGGATGCCGTATTCCTCCACACCCACCTCGATGTATTTTTTCTTTCCGGGCAGCATCAGCCGGGGACTACCATATTGGGGCGGGTCGATATTCCGGGTGCTACCTATCGGGAACAGGCGGGTGTAGAACTTCGCCGTGTTGCTTGTGTCCCGTTCCAGTTCCGTCAGTCCCCTGCCGTAGGCGAGGGTAACTTCCTCGCCATGCTCGCAGCGACATACGTTCACGGTCTGCCCCTCTATCCACCATTCGGCACCGTTCCCGGCTTTCTCGGCAATCTCCTTCAGGGCTTCATTACAGTATTTACCCTCGTAGTCTATCACAATAAGGTCGGTGCCGTCCACCTGCCCCACCTTCCAGTCGGTGACGTTGCCCATGCCGTTGTTGATGCACTTCACTATCATCGCCACGTGTTCCCTCGGCGTTGCAGTCAGGGTAAACAGCGGATTGGTGTCACCGTCGGTGGTTTCCAGCACAAGGAAACGGCGGATAAGGCTCTCGATGCCGTACAGCTTCAGGTCGTACTCCCACTCGCCCTCATTCTTTTGGGCAGGGGTGTACTTCTCGGTCAGCCAGTACCGCTCACCCTCGTATTCCGTCCAGTCGTTCACGTCGAGGGGGATATGCGCGTAATGCTTGAAGGAGAGGGTCAGGATATTGTCGCCCTGTACCTCCTTCTGCTGGGTGCTGCTGTCCTCGGCTGCGATGTCCGCACGTTTGTTTCCTTGGCTGTCGTATATCGTTAGAAGCATATTCGAATATTGTTAGAATACTATATTATCGGTTTCGGCTCCCGGAATTTCACTTTGAACTTGCTTGCGTGTACGCCTTCCTTCCACAGGTAGGTCAGTGGCTTGAATTTCGGACTGTCGGTATATTTCACGTGCAGCGTCAGGTCAAGCTGGGGAAAGGTGATGTCGAGCCAGCCGTCTTTGCCCTGCTTCAAAAAGTTGATGAAGGCAAAATACTTCTTCAGCCACCCTGCCTGTGTCTTGTTGAACAGGGCAAAGTGCAGTGTCACGTCCCTCGCCTCGTTCTTCGGGGTAAGCACGGCGGAGTATTTCTCGCCGTCCTCCTCCCTTATGTTCACCGCGGTGTCCGGCTTCGCCTTGCTGGGGGTTAGAATGGAGGTCAGGTTCTGCATATCCCCACGCCGCTCCTCCACAAGGAACACGCCGTATTCTGTCCAGATGTCTATGTCGTTTATCAGCACAAGGCCGCCCAATATCTTGTCCATGTCATTTCATTTTTAGTCCGTCACGAATGATTTTCCGTATCTCCTCCTTGATTTCTCCAAGGTGTCCTGCACTCTTCCCGGTGTTCTCCTCTATCCGGGCAAGGTGTCCCTCGGCGGTGTTCATCTTGTCGATGACGTTCTCCACCTTCTCATCGATGCTGCTCCAGTGTTGTAGGCCGGAGGTGAACATTCCCTCCAACTTCGTTCCTTGGTCTTGCGTCATGGCGTTGAAGCCGCCGGGCTTTCCGCTTTGGCTCGTGCCGCCCTCATCCGTCTTGTCATACCCGGTGGCTTCGGCCAACTGGTCGCGCAGTTTCATGGCCTCCTCCACATATTTCATGTATTCCTCCTGCAGGGCATGGCGCTCGGCTTCGGTCAGGTCGTTGTCCTCCATCGCTTGGCCGAACTCCTTCCACCACTCCTCCAATTTGTCGGCATACAGTTCGCCGATTTTATTGGAGAGCATGGCTCGCATGAAATACTCGGAAACGTTGTCAGCAAAATCCTCCGCGGAGGCTTCCATATCCATCAACTGGTCGATGAAGCTGCTGTACATCGAATCAAAGGAGATGCCGGTCAGTCCCTCGTACAGTTGGTTGGTCAGTTCCTCCAGTTTTCCGGCTTGGTCAATGTAGTCATCCAGCTTGTCGGTAAGCCGGCCACCGTAGCCTCCCTTTCCCGTGTTCTGAATCTGCGACCACATATCCACGTTGCTGCGGAGCAGCTTCATCTCTTCCGGGGTAAGGTTCCAGATGTCCCCGTTCCATTGCCTACCGATTTGGCTGCTGAGCTTGTCTATCTGCTCTTGGGAGAAACCGCCCCAGTAATAGTTCCAGCTATGGTGCGAACCGTGATACCCGGCTTGTGCCTGTGCCATCTGCAGGTAGTTGTCATTGGTCTCCTGCTGGTACTTGTATGCATCCCTGTAGGCAGACACGCTTTTCGTGCCCCTGCCCGACTTGATTTCGTCCGTCAAATCCTCAATGGCGGTTTGCAGCGACTCGTTGCGGTCGGTCAGCCGGTCGATGGTTTCCTGTACCTCCTTGGCATTGCTGGTATCTATCCACGAGGAGAATCCTCCAAAGGTTATCGCGTCGAAGATGCCGCTCACTCCGTTCAAGATGGATTTACCGACTGTCACGAACAGGTCACCTGAAAGGACATCGCTCAGGATACCGCTCACGGCATCGAACACCGCATCGAGCAGACCGCCGACAGCCACACTCGCCCCGTCTTTGAAAATGTCGATGATACTTACTATCCAGCCAATGATGGGTACGTCCTCCAGCGTGTCGGCCACCTTGCCGAACGCTTCGCCAAGTCTGCCGCCGATTTTCTCTGCAGAATTGCCCAAGGTAATCAGCCCTTCATACGCGCCGCTCAAGCTACCGGAGGCTATCTGCTGAAGTCCGCTCACCACACCGTCCATACTGGACTTGAGTGTTTGTGCCGTATCGGACATGGTACGCTGCGATTCATTGGCCACCATCTGCATGGTCTGTACGTTCTCGGCTGCGGCATCTGCATTCGCCTGTGCCGTCTCAAGGGCGGTTTTGGCGATTCCCTGTTCTTCTTCCGTACCGCTCTGCATGGCTTGGATATAGCGTTGTTGGGCGGCCATCAGTTCGGCATAGCTTTCACCATACCGCACCTGCGCATCGTCCAAATCGGCAAGGTTCTTCCGATAGGCGGCTATGTCGGCTCCCAATTTTCGGAAGCTGACTTTGTCTGCTCCGCCCAGCGACTGTTCCATCTGACGGATGGCACTTATGAGGGCTTCCTGACTTTCGTGGTCGGCATTCTTGAACTCGTCGGTCTGGGTATATGCCTTCAGTTTCTCTAATTCGGGTGCGATGACATCGTGGAACATCCCGCCGAACTCACCGAACACGGTACTCCAGTCGATGTTCGCTCTCAGTTCCTGCGCTTCCACTCCGGCAAGGCGGCTGTCGCACTCCACGGCAAGGGAGAGCCTTTCACCCTCACCGGTGGCATTCCGTATCTTTTCGGCATATTCTTCCGTTATGGCGAGCTTCTGCTGCTGGAACGTGCCGTACTCCTTCAAATGGTCGCGCATAGCGTCAAACTCGGACTTATAGACCTCGGCTGTAGCCTTCTGACGTTCCTGAAGGTTGAGGGCGTTAGCCTTGTCGATTTCGCCCTGCTGTTCCTTGGTCAGTTCGGGACTTTGTCCGGAGGATTTATTGAGTTCTTCCAACTCTTTCGCTTTCCGGGCGATTTCAGCTTTCCGGGTTTCATAATCAAAATTTATCTGCTCTAACCTTTTCCGGGTACCGTCCTCTTGGAGGGATATGTCATCCTGTTGGTTCTTTCTCCGCAAGGACTGCATCTCCTCAGACAAGCGTCGTTCGGCTTCCAGTCGCTTTTCCCTTTCTTGTTCAGGTGTTACATTTCCCTTCGGCTCTTTTGGTTTTACATAACCACCTATTCCGGAAGTCTTTCCCACGTTGGCAGCTTCTTCCGTGAGCTTCTTCGCTTCTTCCAAGTAACCGTCCCTTTTTCCCTCGGCTTCTTTCAACAGGGTTTCGTATGCATCCTTGTTATGTTTCTCAATGGCCGCCTGTGCGTCATAGAACTGCCCGGCTTCTGCCATTGATGACTGTATCATATACTGCCCCATTTTACCGAAAAAGCCCATCGCGCTGTCCGCTTCATCGGGGGACTGTGATTTAATCTTGTTGATTTCTTCGTCGGCTTCCACCGCCTTGCTGACCATCGCCTGTGCCTTGGCTTGCAGGAACAGCATTTGAATATAGTCCGCACTCTTCTGCTTCAGGATGTCATACCACTGGGCGATGGTATCGTAATACCCGAATGCCTCACCGTATTTACGGTTCAGTTCCTCCACTTTGGCCTTCTCCTGTTCCTTGCTGCCGGTAAAATTCTTCAGGCTGGCAATTACAGTATCAATCTCAAACCGGGTACGAACCATCTCGGCACGTCCGTTCTTCTCTATTTCCGCCATCTCTGCCAGCGAGATATTGAACTCGTCAACACCTTTTTTCGCGCTGAACAGGCTTTTAGTCCACTCTATTATCTCATCGCCGTACATCACCAGTAACATGATGCCGGTAGTCAATGCGGTCTGCCACGAGAACAGGGACGAAAGTATCTGTTTCCAGACTGGAGTGCCCTTCTTGCCGGACTTTACCAGTTCGTCATATTCCTTGCGTGCCCGGCTCACCTCATCGGCGAATATGGGCAGGTTGTTCGATATGGCGAGGAAGAACATCTGCGGCCCCATGGCAAGCGAAGGCATCTCGCGTGCCATCTGCTGGATGCTGTTATGGAGTCCGTTGAACTGCTGCTTGGCCTGTGGCATCTCAGGAGGCACCACATGGGTGTTCTCCGATGCTTCCTCCAGCAGCTTCAGTTGGGCTTCCAGTTCCTTGATTTGCTTCTGCAAGGCTTCTATATGGGCGATGTTCCGGCTCTGGTCAAGGTCAGGGGAGGCATTCTGCCCTGCCATGCGTAACTCCTCCATCTGAGCTTCAAGCAGGGCGATGACATTACGCAAGTCCTGTGCCTGTTTACGGGCGGCCTCCAGTTCGGCATTGGCCGCGGTGGATTTGCCGGTCAGCCCGTCCACCGCCTTGCCGGCCTTGTCAAGTCCGGGGGTAAGCCGGTCTCGCATCAGGAACTCTATTTCTACTGGTTTGCTCATTTTAGTTTACTTTGAAAAAATCCAAGAATATCGTTCGCTTCCTCCTCAGCACTTCGTCCCGTTCCTTCCGTTCCATCTTTTCCTTCTCGGACATACCGGGGTGCGTCGCTCAGCATCATTATCAAGGTCTGGTAGTTCACTTTGTTCAGAATGTACTCCACGTTCCATCCGGTGGCACTCGCCACCTGCCACACGAAACCGAAGAGGCTATGGGAACCCTCGTACCGGGTTCTTAACTCCCCTTCTTTTTTTGGCTCATTCTCAGTTTCATCGGGTTCGCCCGCTCCACTGATTTGATAATACTTGTAAAAGGGTCTGTGCCCATCAGCCGGATAAATGTCCGAAAACAGCCCATCACATATTTGTGTTCCACAAAATTGCGCACGAACCATGCCGTAACCCCGATAGCAAAATGCCGGGACACATAGCCCCGGCAAATCGTGTAGGCGACGATACGGCTCACCGGCTTTATCTGCTCCGCGAGAAAACACATCTCGTCCTCTTTGCTGAATGCCTCCATCTCCTTACTGGTAATGCCCATGGAAAGGTAAGTCCTCGCCACCTCCAACCGCCCGGACAGGCAGGGGCGTTTCATGGTCAGGCGCAATCTGACGGGCTTTTTCTTCAACGGAATCCGGAACTCTTTGATGGGAACGGAAACCCCGGTGTTCAGCAGGGCTTCCGCACCCTCTTTCTGTATCTGCCTGATGACCGATTCGTCCATAGGCTACCCTTCTGTCTCGGTTGTCTGTGCCGAAACCGCTGTATCTTCTGGAGCCGGCAGCTTGTATTCTTTCCACTCATCAGGAAGGGAAGCCGAATCAAACACCGCGTAAGGTCGGCCACCACCTTCGGGTACAGCCACTTCCAAGGTACATTCCACCTTGGCGGTTTCCGTCAGCGTCAGCTTGCCTCCAAGGTCGCTCAGCAGCGTAGCATTCGGCATCAATACGCTCTGACCTGACACCAAAGCGAGTTCCCAAGGGCCTTGCATCAACATCACCGCTGATGGCGCAGACCAACCGATAGGTGTTTTCTTTTCTGTATCGTCAGGCTTATAGTGCAACGACCCGCCAAGCAATTTGTACAGATTATCGAAATTCAACTGGATGACATTGAACGACGGGGCAATGGTTCCATTCGACTGTGGGATTATCAGCACCGGGCTACCCGGCACCTGCTCAGCCTCTATCTTGGCCGCTTCGGGCTTCTTTCCACCCATATCAAATGAGTTCTTCTCAATATAACCCACGGTAAAATCCTTGTATTTTACGGCACCGATGCCGTACATAAAATCCTTGTTCATGTTCTTTTCCGTTTTAGAATGATTGATACTATGCCGGTCGCCAGCCCGGCAATGAAGGCGATGATGGCAAATTTAACGGGATTGGAACGACGTTCTTTTTCCGTTTCAAGGGAGCTTTGCAACTCCTCGTAGCCTTGCTTGTAGATTCCGGCTATGCTTTCGTAATACTCGCACATACGCTGGAGGCTGTCGCACGAGGCATACACGATGATTTGGTTGCCGTCGGTCTTTACGTCCACATTCGCGCGCCCACTCTTGGCGTGGTAAGATGCCGACTTCGGAAGTTTAAGGAGGCTGTCCGCCGGTATCGTCAGCTTCACTTCCGACTTCGGTACCGGCTCCACCCTTATCATCCTCTCCACCTTCACAAGGCTGTCCCCGGATGACCGGGTGGCGGTCATGGTTTCCTCCTGTGCCACCTTTCGGGAGGTCGCGCAACTTGCCAAGAACAGGGCAATCAACACTGAACTTGCAACTATTGGCACTCTCCACAGCCTTGCGGAAACGTGCCATCTCGCGTTTCGTCGAGCCGAATTCTTTCTTGGTCTCACGCAGTTCTGCTCTGGTTTCACTTAACTCCTTTTTTAAAGGTTCTACTATGTTCTCTATCAATATCCGGGTGGCGTGTTCAGCATTGTCAAACCGAACAGTCTCGGCTTCAGCCTTGGCTTTTTCCGCATCCGCTTTGGCTTTCTCGGCATCTGCCTTGGCACGCTCGGCTTCGGCTTTCGCTTTCAATACGGTCGCTTTCAAAGTGGTCACGCCAATGACGGCCGCAAGCAGTCCGCCGCCCAGTATCCAGTTTAACAATACGCTGAACTCCATATCCACTCGTTTACTGGTTAATACCTATTTCCCGGAATCCTTTCCGGAAAACAGACCGATAATCCACTGTACAAAACCCGTGTCGGCCACACCGTTCGCCACAAGCGAGGCACCAAAGCCATAACACAGCGCGATATACCACGACACGTCTGCTACGAATCCGGCATCCAGCCACCACAAGAACAGGGCGGCCACCAAGCCCACACACCAACTCACGATTTGGGTGGCCAAGCCTTCCATCTTCGGGAACAGCCTCTTGATACCTTCGATAAGCAGCACAACACCGCCCACGAATCCGGCAAACGTGGCAATCATCGCATTGTAATCGGTTTCAGGAACCTCAACCGTTTGGGCGAAAGTCGCTGACACGAAACCAAGCATCAGCACAAAAAATAAAAGGAATCTTTTCATGTTTTTTCTGTTTTTATTGGGTTATACCTATTTGTTCAAGCCATTCTCTTACATCGAAGCTGGGGCAGGCTTTGGCCGCCAGTTCGTTGTGACCCACGATGCGCACGTCCGGGAAACGGCGGTGGAAGTCTCTCACATATCGCTCAAGGGCTTTCAACTGACAACCGGTTCGGGTATCTTTCGGAGTCTCGCCGTCTTTGGCCAATCCTCCTACATACACCACGTGGCGGCTCACGCTGTTGTAACCTTTCGCACCGTTGGTTATCTCCCACGGGTCTACCATCGCATCCTCATTGTTATCCACCAGACGCTCCACACCACCGTTCAGGTGAATCATGTCGGTGTAGCCCACCTGCTTCCAGCCACGCCCTCCCTTGCTTACCGGGTCGGTGTGCCAGTGGCGTATCTCATCAGAGGATACTTCCCGGCCTTCGGGCGTGGCGGTGCAGTGGATGACTAAATATTTCAGCTTCATGCCTTCTTGGGTTGTGAAAGGGTGACGGTCGCTTTCTTGCTCGCGTCGGAGTCAAGCGTTACGACAATACTGCCACTACGGGCTTCCCCGGTGTTTTCGGAGGCCGTCACCTTGAGTCCCTTGGCCGTGTGCTCCACGGTAAATCCTTCAGGGGCTTTACCGGCAGTGTAGTCACCGGTGGCTTCCACCGTCACCTCCTTGCTCTCGCCTTCAGCCGTGAAAGTAAGGGTGGCAGGGGTTACCTTGATGGTCTTCTCCACTTTCTTAAATTTGGGGTCTTCACGGGTGTCGCAAACGACAAACTCCTCTCCGAATGCGATGTTGGTGTCTGCCTTCATCAGTAACTTGAAGAAGTAGAGTTCGGAAGCGTTGGCATACTTGTCAATCTGAATCACCTCTTCGTCGTTCTGCAGGTTGACCGCCGCGAAAAGGTTACCGTCGGCATCAGGAGAGCAAAGGGTGGCCACAACCACATCGTCAGGCCAAGCGGCCACGGTCTCTATATCGATGCCTTTGTAACGCATACGGTTGACATCGGTCTCGCTGGCATTCTTCGACTCGCGTTCCGTCAGTTCGTCGTCATACTTGTCAAAGTCATCGATGCTCATGAGGATACGCAGATTGGGATTGTTGCGCATCGCCTTGGGAATAGCCGCACGGATTACCTTCAACTTGCCGACCATCGTGGTCTCTCCGGCAGCGTCCACCACGATGCAGTCCTTGTCCTTGGCTGCCTGTGTGAGGATGCCGTCCATCAGGTGGTCATCGTCATCGCCGTACTCGCCGTTCACATAGTGGTTGCCGAGCTCGAAATTCACCTGCTTGGACAGGGCTTCCAACAAGGCGTTCTGAGCTTCGGGAGGCAGTTCGGCAAACACAAGGTTGCCCTTGGGCTGCCAACGACGCCACACGCTTTCAAAATCGCGGGGATTGAACACGGTGAACGCCATGAAGTCTTTGGGCTCCAAGGCGTGTTCGCTGTAGTTGAAGTCGCCATTGCTGTCTTCCACCGTGGGGTTCGGCTTGCGTTTCTGCAACATCTTGCCGGTCTTCAGGCGAGGCACACTCACTTTCTTCTCGATACCGGGAATCACCATGATGAGTCCCTTTTCCACCAGTTCGTTGCTGGTGGCTGCCAAGGTGAGGATGCGTTCCAGTACCTCACCGTTGTAATTGGTGTTTTGAACTACTATTGCCATTTTCGTCTGGTTTTAAGGTTACTTTTTAAGTTTGGCACGAATTTCGGCCATACGCTCTTCCCAAGGGCTTTTCCCGGCAGGGTCGTTCTTCTCTTTTTCGAGAACCTGGCTGATTTTCACCTGTGGGGACATCGCCTCCAAGGTGGCGTTGAGCATATCGATGCCGACCTGCTTTCCAAGGTCGAGGAAATGCTGCTTCTTGTCCGCCGTGATTTTCTTTCCGACCACTGCCGCATCCACCGCCGAGGTGATTTGCGCGAGCTTCAGTTCGTCATTCTCCTTGCGGATACGGTCTGCCTCTTCCTTCGATGCGTTCAACTCGGAGAGTTTGGCATTTACCGCCGCTTCATCTGCCGTCTCCGGCAAGCCCAATTGCAGGGCAAGTGTTTTCAATTCCATTTGCTGTGAATTTTGAGTGTTATGGGTTTTGAGTAAGGGTAAAGGACTGTCCCCGTCCTTGCCCAATGTTATCTGCATACCGTCCTTGCGCAACACGAGGGCGTCGTCATTGGAGCCGACATCCACCAAGGATACTTCATAAAGTTTGCACTTGGTGACGGTAGAGCTGGTCTGTCCCTGTACAAGCAGTTCCTTGTCTTCGCTGAGTTCCAAGATGTCGATGCCGACGCTTACCATTCTCAGGCTACCGAACTCGTACTGTTTCTTGCATTGCTTCGACAGTTCCGTCGCTTCGTCAAACATCAGTTCCCCGGTAACCTCACCGTTTTCCACTTTCAGGTCTTTCACATACCCGATGACTTTGCCGCGCTCGTGCTGGTACAACAGTACGGGGTTCCGGCAATACTGCTCCACGTTCATGCCTGCGGTCAGTACACGTGTACCGTAACTGTTCAGGCGGTCGTTTGAAATTCTTACTCGTTTGCTCATTGTTTTTTGGGTCGCTCTTGTGCGATTTTCACTGCAATATTAGAGGCAAAAACAGGCACCGCCAAAAATGTGTGAAACGGTTGCACACTTCTATGCAACCATTGCACACTTTTTTGCCGCGCCCGGCAAAATCCCGCAACTTTGCTGTAGTATTCAAGATTTTATGCGCACAATATGACAAAAGCAGAGACAGAAAAGAAAAAGTCGCTGGCGCGGTCGCTGTACCTCGCCGGGATGGAGCAGACCGAGATTGCGGAGAAGGTGGAGGTGTCGCGTGTGACCATTTCCAAATGGTGCAACGCTGAAGGGTGGAAGGAGGCTCGTGCAGCCAAAAATGTCACGCGCCCGGAGTTGGTGAACAAGCTGCTGCTTACCATTGACACGCTCATCACACAGGTCAATGCGACCGAAGACCCGACACAGATTGCCGGGTTGGGCGATAAACTGGCCAAACTTTCGGCGGTCATCGAAAAACTCGACAAAAAGGCGAATGTGGTGGATGCCATCGAAGTGTTCATGGCTTTCTCCAAATGGATAGAGTTCCGCTCTACCATAGACCCGGAGGTAACGCCCGAACTCATCAGGGCTATCAACAAGTATCAGGATTTGTACATCACGGAAGCGATGGGTATTAAATAGAATATAGGCTATGGCTACACAAGCGGAGAAAAAACAGGCTTACGAAAAGTGGAAGGAACACTGTAAACGGGTGCAATCCATCACGGACACCTCCGTCATGGCGAACGAGACTCCGGCCATCCGCGACAAGCGCATACAGCGTCTGCTGAATAATTATGCCGCTTTCTGCGAGTACTACTTTCCCCATTACCTCACGCTACGCGACAAGACTACGGGCGAGGTCATACGCACCGTTCACAACGCGCCGTTCCATAACGCTGCGGCTCTGAAGGTACGTTCCACACCTAACTTGAAAGCGGTGTTCCAGTGGCCGCGCGGTCATGCCAAGTCCACCCATTTCGACATCTTCATGCCGCTGTGGTTGATGTTCCAGCCCAAAAGGCTCATCAACTTTATGGTGGTGGTCGGCAAGTCGGAGGACAGTGCCGTTCGTCTGCTCGGCGACATTCAGGCGGAATTGGAACACAACCAGCGCATCATCGCCGACTTCGGAAAACAGAAAGGAAACGCGTCATGGCAAGAGGGGGAGTTCAAGGCTGCAAACGGAGTGAAGTTCCTTGCCTGTGGCCGTGGGCAGTCACCCCGTGGTTTGCGTGACCGCGAGAGCCGCCCGGACTACATCGTCATCGACGACTTGGATGATGACGAACTCTGCCGCAACGACAAGCGTGTACATGACCTGACAGACTGGGTGAAAGAAGCCCTGTTCGGTGCGCTGGACGTGGGGCGTGGCCGTTTTATTATGGTCGGGAACTTGATTTCCAAAAACTCGGTACTGGCCAACATTGCCAAGACTAAGGGTGTGTTCCTGTCGGTCATCAAGGCGGTGGATAAGAACGGAGAGCCGGTATGGAAAGAAAAGTGGACGAAACAGGATGCTCAGGAGTACCGGGACTTCGTGGGGTATCGGGCATGGGAAAAAGAGATGATGCACAACCCCATCGTGGACGGCACCATCTTCCGGCACGAGTGGATTCGCTACAAGAAACTGCCCAAGCTGACCAAATACGAGATGCTGGTCTGTTACACCGACCCCTCGTTCAAGTCCACCACTTCCAACGACTACAAGGCTTCGCGCCTGTGGGGTAAGATTGGAAACGAACTGCACCTCATTGACTGTTTCGTCCGGCAGGCTACTGTCGGGGAGATGGTACGGTGGCAGTATGACTTATACGAGCGTACACGCGACAAGGTGTCCATCCAGTTCTATATGGAGGCCAACTTTATGCAGGACACCATCCTCGACGAGTTCGAGGCAGAAGGGAATATCCGAGGGTATCAGCTTCCCATCATGCCGGACAAACGTAAGAAGCCGGACAAGCTCCAGCGCATCGAGGCGGTCAGCCCGTTGTGGGAACGGGGCTTTGTCTGGTACAACGAGGCTCTCAAGGATTCCTCCGATATGCAGGTGGGCATCGAGCAGACTCTGTCTCTCGAACGGGGCAGTCGTGTTCACGATGATGCGCCGGACGCGGACGAGGGGGCGATATGGTTGCTGCAACGCAATACAAGACAGGAGAATTTTCAACCGATGTTCGGCGCACGCCCTACATCTAAAAATATATGGTGATGTTTGTAACAGACGAAGATTATAAGGTCGTCATTGGCGACACCGCACTGAAAGTCATCTCTCAAGTCAGTGCGGAAAACAGGGCCAACGCCGAAGCGGAGGCTCAGGAGGAAATATCGGGATACTTGCGCCCCAAGTATGACTGCAAGACGGTGTTTGCCGCCGTGGGAAGTGAACGTAACAGACTTATAGTTATGCACACCTGCGACATCGCGCTCTACCACATGAGTGCCGCCATGCCGCAGAAAATGGGCAGCGAGGTCAGGGAGGAACGTTACAAGCGTGCCATCGAATGGCTGGAGGGGGTACAGGCCGGTAAGATTATACCCGACCTTCCGCTGGCCGTCGATGAGGAGGGAAACAGTATGGGAAACGCTTTTTTATACGCTTCCGAACAACAACTTAGACATAATTGGTGAATATGGGCAAGCATTCGAATAAATCACGGTCTAAAAAAAATGACCGCCAAACAGACCTCCATCATCATGGAGTTGCACCGGTACACGGATTTCTTTACCAGGAACGACATTGCCGACTGGCGCAGGGCTTGGCAGATGGCCATCGATGTGCGCCACCCGAATAGGCAGCGGTTATACGATATTTACCGGGATGCCATGACGGACTCGCATCTTTCGGGATGCATCCAGCAGCGCGTTGGCTTTGCCATGTCCCGTTCGTTCAAGCTCGTGAATGAGGCTGGAGATGCCGACGATGAAGCGGCACACCTGTTTGACAACGCGTGGTTCAAGGAACTGTGCCGCCTGTGTCTTGATGCCAACTGGTACGGGCATACGCTCATCGAGCTTGGCGACATCGTAACAGACGGGGACGGACATCCGGCTTTCTCCGGGGTAACGCTTATTCCGCGCAAGCACGTCATTCCCGAATACGGGCGTGTCGTGTCACGGGTGGGTATGCCGTGGACTTCCGGGATTGAATACCGGGAAAGTCCTTACTGCGACTGGCTCATTGAGGCAGGACAGCCGGACGACCTCGGCCTATTGCTCAAGGCAGCCCTGCATACCATCCCCAAGAAGCACGCCATGTCGTTTTGGGACTGTTTCGCGGAGATATTCGGTATGCCCATGCGAATAGCACGCACTACCTCACGCGACGAGAAGGAACAGAACCGTCTGCTCGATATGCTCAACAATTCGGGCAGCAAGCTCTCCATGGTGGCTCCGATGGATACGGAAATACAGTTCGTGGAGTCCGGCAAGAGCGATGCATACAACGTGTATGACAAGCGCATCGACCGCTCCAATTCGGAACTCTCCAAACTCATCATCGGGCAGACCATGACCATCGAGGACGGCTCCAGCCTCTCGCAGTCGCAGACGCACCTTGAGGTGTTCGAGAATCTCGTGGAGTCCGACCGGGATATGCTGCGCGACATCGTGAACAACCAACTCATCCCCCGCATGGTGAAGCACGGGTTCCCGGTCAAGGGGCTGCGCTTCGAGTGGGACGACGCGGTGGACTACACGCCGGAACAACAGGTGGCTTACGAGAAGATGATTGCCGACCGCTACGAGGTTGACCCGAAATATTTCGCGGAGAAGTACAGTATGCCGGTGGGCGAACGCAGACAGGCTGCAGCGCCGGTTGGCAAGGAAGAGGACGACGACAAGCCCGGTAAAAAAGGCAAGCAGCAGAACGTCCGTCCTTTTTTCGACTAAGCCCCGATGATTATTCGGGGCTGCACCAACGATATGCCCGGTGGCTTGGGAAGGAGCCGCAACACATCCTGCTGTCAAAAGAACGGGAGGAGGAGGTTCGCAAGGAACTCTCATCGCTATTTGACGGCATGATGAAGGCTCTCTACTCGCAAGAGGGGGCGCAGTTCAATATCCGCATCTTGGAGTCGCCCGAAGCGCAGCAGTTCATCGAGTCGCACGCTTCGGTACTGGATTCCGGCTTCAAGCAGGTGGAGATGTCCGATGCCATGCGCCGTCGCCTCACTCGCTCGGACTACATCTTCTCCGGCATGAAGACCTTTCACGAACTGAACGAGGCGTTCCCATCGCTCATCGATGAGAACGGCAATCGGAAACCGTTCGAACAGTTTTTGAACGATGTCCGTAAGATTGACAGCACCTACAACTCCAACTATCTCCGGGCTGAGTACAACTTTGTACAGGCATCGGCTGGGATGGCTGCCAAGTGGGAACGGTTCATGGAGGACGGAGACCGATACAACCTTCAGTACCGAACGGCTGGCGACGGCAAAGTGCGCCCCGAACACGCCGCGCTGCACAACGTCACGCTCCCGCCCTCCGACCCGTTTTGGGAGGAGTTCTACCCACCGAACGGCTGGAACTGCCGCTGCAACGTGGTACAGGTACGCAAGTCAAAATATCCGGCTACCGACCACGACGAGGCGATGAGCCTTGGAGAACTCGCCACCGGCAAGGACACCAAAGGCATCTTCCGTTTCAATTCGGGCAAGGAACAGAAAACGGTGCCGGATTATAATCCGTACACCATCAGCCGGTGTCGCGACTGCGACATCGCCAAGGGCAAGCTAAAACTGGCAAAGCAGCTTATTCCGGACAACGAACTATGTGCGGCTTGTAAGTTGATACACGCTCAAAAACAAAACATAGGAGCTACTGAACGCATTAGCCGATATAGTGATAAAAAATGGGAACGAACTTATATATCTGCCGATGATAACGGATTTGTAGCTACTGAGTGGGAACGAATTACAGAAGCTGGCGCAAGTAATGCAGAAAGGCAAAAGTTCAACAAGGAGCTTCGTATGTGCAAGGTGCTTGCTGATAACGGACATGACATTGAATACCTGCAAGGAGTGAACAGACCTGCCGGAGAAACTTACGACATCCGCATGGACGGTATTCATGCAGACCTAAAATGTATTGATGGTGGCGCAGGTAATATGGTCAAATATGCCAAAAAAGCTCTCACTGAGCAAGGAGGAGAGGCGGTGATTTTTGAGTTACCAAGTCCCGATAAAAAATACTTTGAAAAATTAGCTGAAGCAAGAAGAAAATGTACTGGAAGAATATTCTTTTATGTGAAAGACGAAAACGTCTTAAAAGAGGTAATATAAAAAGGGACATCCCTCGATGTCCCGGTGGTGGTACACGGTCGTTAGACCCTGTCCCTGTCTGATAATTTAATGTCTATCAGCATAAAGACATTGCAAATATACAAAACTATTTTCAAAACAGAGCATTATGAAACAAAAAAAAGACACACGGAAAGAAAAAGAGTATGCCGGATACGTTTTATCCGTTTATCTGGCAAATGAATGCTACCAACGAGACAATAAGAGCCAAGAGGCTGCAAACGGCAGCTATGATGGTACTATACGCCAAACGACGCTCGCGTCTGTCCTTGCCGACAAAGCCGCCGTCACGCAACATCGCCTTACCGCGATAGGTTATCTCAAAATAGTCATCCAACTCTTTCAGATAGCCTTCCTCCGTAAGAAAGTCAATGGCACCACGCCAGTCTTCAGGGGCTTTTTCGTGGTTCAATAACAAGTCGGAGGGTATTCTGCCCGTCTGTGAGCCATCAAACATTCTCAAGACTTCATCGAGTCTTATGTTGTCAAACCAATCCATATCCGTTTTTGACTGCAAAGATAGTGAATGTCAAGAGTAAAAGTGTCATTTTCACGGTTATTTGGCTGTTACTGTGACAAACGGGACACTTAAATTGTGTATATTGAGTAACTTTGCACCTGAATTGAAAAATTCTGGTGGAGTTCCCCATAAGCCGTACGGTTTATCGTGGCAACAACAACGCGAATGCGAATGGCGGTGTATCGTACGCGAATGCGAATAACGATGCGTCGAATGCGAACACGAATGTCGGGTCGCGTCTTGCAAACAACCAAAGAAATTTTCAATCGGCCTACGACAACGGGAACGTGTTCCCAGTGTTGCGCCGAGGGGAACGAGCCACAGCAACAGCACCGTAATGGTGGAAAGCTGAAAAACAACATCGGTGGGCAGGGTTTGGTAGGTCGCTCAGGCGATTCGAAGAAGTCGGGCTCAAGGACTGAAGGCTGAAGCCTACAAACTATTAACAACAATGCGCAGAGAAGGTCATATCATCGAGGAAATTGTGGACTACACCAATATGGCGGAGTCTTTCAAGCAAGTGCTTCGTGGCACGAAGCGGAAACGCTCGCGCCAAGGGAAGTGCCTTCTTGCACATCGGGAGGAGGTCATCGCCGAACTGTCCGCACAAATTGCCGGGGGCACATTCAAGGTCAGCGGTTACCGGGAGAGAACCATCACGGAGGGAGGAAAGCTCCGCCGTATTCAGGTGCTCACTATGAAAGACCGCATCGCCGTACACGCCATCATGGCGGTTGTCGACAGGCATTTGCGCAAGCGGTTCATACGCACCACCTCCGCAAGTATCAAGGAAAGGGGTATGCACGACCTGATGGACTATATCCGCAGGGACATGGAGCAAGACCCCGAAGGGACACGGTACTGCTACAAGTTCGACATCTCCAAGTTCTACGAGAGCATCAGGCAGGACTTCGTGATGTATTGTGTCCGGAGAGTGTTCAAAGACAGGAAGCTCATCGCCATGCTGGACGGCTTTGTCCGCATGATGCCGCAAGGGCTCAGCATCGGGCTGCGTTCCTCGCAAGGATTGGGCAACCTGCTTTTGTCTGTACATTTAGACCATTATCTGAAGGACAGGTACGGTGTCCGTCATTTCTACCGCTATTGTGATGACGGGGTCGTACTCGGTAACGCGAAATCGGAATTGTGGAAGATTCGTGATGCCGTCCACGAACAGGTGGAACAGATAGACCTCAAGGTGAAAACCGATGAGCGTGTGTTCCCCGTGGACGAGGGTATCGACTTCTTGGGATATGTCATCTATCCCGACCATGTGCGCCTCCGCAAGCGCATCAAACAGAAGTTCGCCCGAAAAATGCACGAGGTAAAATCAAGAAAAAGGAGGCGTGTGCTGATAGCAAGTTTTTACGGAATGGCAAAGCACGCCGACTGTATAATGTTGTTTAATAAATTAACAGGCAAAAAAATGAAATCATTTAAGGATTTGAATGTCGCTTACAAGCCGGAAGACGGCAAGAAGCGGTTTGCGGGTGCGGTGGTAAGCATCCGCGAGTTGGTAAACCTGCCCATCGTGGTCAAGGACTTCGAGAGTGGCGTAAAGACAAGTCAGGGCGAAGACCGCTGTGTCGTGGCTATCGAGGTATCGGGCGAACCCAAGAAGTTCTTTACCAACTCGGAGGAGATGAAGAATATCCTCCAGCAAGTGAGTGAAATGCCGGATGGCTTCCCCTTTGAAACCACCATCAAGTCGGAAACCTTCGGCAAAGGTAGAACGAAGTACATCTTCACTTGAGACGTACACAAAACATCCATGTATGAGAAGAATTGAAGGCTCTGCCGAAGTCAGGATGCTCGAATGCACCCATCCGGCAAAAAACAAATGGCGCGTCCGCTGGGATGTGCAAACCCGTGAGGACGGCTCCGCCTCCTATATGGAGCACGAGTTCAACCACCGCCCCACCAACGAGGAAATCCGCCAGACCATCATCGGCTGGTTCAACACCCGAACCGAGGAACACATCCTCTCCGGTTTCGAGTGGAATGGCATGAAAGTATGGCTCTCCACGGAAAACCAGTTCAACTACAAGGCGGCCTACGACCTCGCCGTGCAGACTGCCGGGGCTACGCTGCCGGTCACGTTCAAGTTCGGTTCGGACGATGTGCCTTGCTATCACACGTTCCGCACCGTTGAAGACCTGACCGACTTCTACACCAAGGCTATGATGCACATACAGTCATCGCTGGCCAATGGCTGGAAAAATAAAGACGCTTTCAATTTGGATACTTACCGGATTTAGAAGCAAACCCTACGGGGGAGGGAAAGAAAAAAGCCCCGGCCTGTTAATAGTCATCTCACCTACATATTAACTAAAGACGCAACGTGCGCACGACCGGGGGCAGTACCCTCGTTCGCGCACGTCGCGTCTTTTTAGTTGTATGTAAGTGAGATGGTGCAAAAGTACAAAAAATATCGGAAATGAAGGTAATTGAGATACTAAACTTGAACAGGGAGTTGCTGATTTACTTCCGAAAGGCAGGCATAAGGCTGGACGATGTGCAATATATCAGTTTATACAATGAGTTCCGGGCAATGCAAGCACAGAACGATAAGGTGTCCTATATTGTGGCCACTCTTGCCTCAAAATACAACATCAGCGAGCGTAAGGTATATGACCTTATACGACGGTTCAAAAGCGACTGCAATCTGCTTGCAGTATAATTGCTTCTACAGAACATTTACTTGGTTCGGGTGATGCTATCTTTGTAACTGTTTACAAAAGCATTAGCCATGAACAAGTATCATCATATTCTGCAAAAGGTTCTTGCATCAGGAAAGAACCAGACGAACAAGAAGGGCGATATCCGCTACCTGCTCAACGAGCAACTGTTCCTGACACCTGCCGACCTGCTCGACATCTTCGAGGGGCACGGCATCGCACGAAAGAAACTGCGCTCGGAACTCAAGCTGTTCATGCAGGGAGAGCGCAACGTAGAAAAATACCGGGCGGAGGGTATCTACTGGTGGGATTACTGCGGTGCCATTCTCGTGAACTCCTACCCGACCTATTTTGAGAAGCTGCCGCCGCTCATCGACAAAATCAACCGGGAAAAGCGTAGCAGCAAGAATTATGTGCTGTTCCTCGGTTCTACCAATGCCGAGAGTAACCAATCGCCTTGCTTGAGTCTGGTGCAGTTCCAAATCGATGAAGGCGAACTGGTCATATCGGCATACCAGCGAAGCTCCGATGCCAACCTCGGACTTCCGGCGGACATTTACCATCTCTACCTGATGGCCCGGCAGATTGAAGTTCCGTTGAAATCCATCACGCTCAACCTTGCCAATGTGCATATTTATCAAAACAACATAGAGAACACACGCTCGTTACTGGACGGCAACGAGGGTGTAAAATTTGAACTGAACGTATGAAAAAGCATTATCTCTCTGCCCCACTCCCGTTTGTAGGACAAAAGCGTATGTTTGCGCGTGAATTTATCAAGGTCTTGGAACAGTACCCGGACAACACCGTTTTCGTGGACTTGTTCGGAGGTTCGGGACTGTTGTCGCATATCACGAAGTGTCAAAAGCCGAATGCGACCGTCATATACAACGACTTCGACAACTACCGTTTCAGGCTGGAAAACATTCCTCACACCAATACCCTGCTTACTGACTTGCGTAATATCGTGCAAGGTGTGCCCAAACATGGGTGCATCAAAGGCGAGATGCGCGACCGTGTATTTGCCCGGCTGGAACAGGAGGAACGGGAACACGGTTACATTGACTTTATCTCCATTTCCTCCGCGCTGATGTTCTCCATGAAGTACAAGCTGAGCATTCCAGAAATGAAGAAGGAGGCTCTTTACAACAACATCAGGCAATCGGACTACCCACCGGCATCGGATTACCTCGAAGGTATCACGGTCGTTTCCTGTGACTACAAGGTACTGTTTGAGAAATACAAGGACACGCCGGGTGTGGTGTTCTTGGTTGACCCTCCGTATCTGAGTACCGATGTAGGGACATATAATATGTATTGGAAGCTGGCCGACTATCTGGACGTGCTTACTGTTTTGTCCGGACACAAATTCGTCTATTTCACCTCAAACAAATCATCCATCATCGAACTGTGCGAATGGCTCGGCAAGAACCGAACCCTTGGTAATCCGTTTGCGGAGTGCCGAAAGGTGGAGTTCAACGCCACCATGAACTACAATGCCACCTACACGGATATGATGCTGTACACACAACCCGACAAGGATATAGAAGCCGCCTGACGGCGTTTATTTGTCCTTCTGACGGCATAAAAAGAGCGTCCCAAGCAATTAGCCAAGGACGCTCTTTTCGTTTGAACACGGGCGTTTATTCCAGCCGTTTGATGGCCACACACGAATACACCTCGATGTTCTCCACAATATCCTCGTGGTTGTGGTTCGTCTGGCTCTCCACCAGGTCAAACACCTTGAAGGTCTCACCCTCCATGCACGTCAGCCGCTCATGTATCAGTTCCGGCAGGTCAAACACCGCCAAGGCTTCTTCCTTGAAGTCGCTGCCCTCGCTGGCGGCACCAACCCAATCGGTCACGATATGCAGCTTCACCTCCGGCTCGGCCCGGTATTCCACTCCGGGTACGATAGCCTTCCAACGTATCGGACAAAACTCCACGAACACCGCCGGGCGTTCCCAGTTCTCCTCCTGCTCGATATACTCCACGTTGTGGTTCCACAGGTCGATATGCTTTATCATACCATCGCCCACCTGCTTCAGTTCCTCACACAGTTTGTTATAAAGTTCTTTTCTCATTTTCTTCTAATATCAAATTCAACATTGAAATATTCCGTTATATTCTCCTCGATGATGTCCCGGACGGACTGCTCCACTTCAGGCGAAGTGCCCAAGAACCTGCGCCGGGGGATTTTAATGGTCTTACCCACCTTCATCAACGCCATCAGTTTCCAAAACTCGGCTTCGGTAGTCAGTTGAACGGTGCGCTTGTCCTTGCGTTTCTCGCCGTTCTTCTTACGTCCGAAAGAGCCGGCTGCCTCATAATACTTGTGCCAAAAGAAACGCTTCATCTTCGGTGTTACCTTTATCTCCCCACCATCGTTATGAATGGCTGCGTATGGCAAATCGGTATAGAACGTGATGCTGTTCTCCGTTGTCCGGCTGGATATGCTTTGCCGAAGACGACCGCTGTCTATTAAAATAGAACCTCCGGGACGTGTCGGACTTCTGCGCCGTTGCCAAGCCTCGGAGAAAAATGCCTGACGCTCGAAATTGCGGTCAAATTCATCGGTCATCTCAATCTGAATATCCTTCAGTATTCGGGTGATTATTTTCTGTACGTCCTTATTCATCGTCGCCATAGTCAAAGTCTAAAAACATTTGAACATCTTTCAGGCTCTCTTTCTTAACCTCACAAGAGGCATGAAGTATATTATAGAAAGTACGTTCAGATATAGCATAAACAGGATATACATACCGACGCCATATTTCGCGGTTCGGAATGCCGCGTTTGGCGTGCTCGTCGTATATTCTGTTTATGTCTGCTACTCGCTTCTGATAACTTGCTCCATGCCTCTTGGCCATATAGTTTTACTCGCTTGTCTTCGGTTTATAGGGTCGAATGTCCAACTCGATGTTGGCACTCACTGTCACACGTCCGCTGCCACCACACTGGGGGCAAACGGTTTCCTCTGTTTCCGTCTTTTTCCTTCCGAAAATTCGGGAGGGATATTCCACGGTTTTCTGAATGATGCCTGTGCCGTGGCATTCACGGCACAGGGCTACTTTCGGGGCTTTCGTTATATTCCGTATCATGCCGCATCCTCTTTCTTGGGTTCAACATAGAAAGTCTCGTCCTGCGAAACTTGGATGCCGCACTTGGCCATCTGCGGTACCATTTCCTCCACGTCTCGGTCGGCAAGCAGTTTGTCCTTGGCTATCTCCTCCGTCTGACGGATATAACCGGGCAGGAACTCCTTCACCAGTTGCAACGCACTCGCCCAAGTGAATCCCTTGAGGGTTTTCAACTTCGGGGTGCCGGTGCGGAAGCCGATAACGCCATGAGCCATCTCAAGGCTTTTCTTCTTGGTGAACAGTTCCGCTTGGTTCTCGGTGGCATAGGCTTGCAAGGTGTCAAAGGCTTTCTCCTTTTCGCCTTCCAGTTCTGCCAGCTTGTTCGCATACTTCTCACGGATTTTCGCACACTGGAGTTCGATGTCCGCTGTAATCTTTGCACTCTGCGCGTCTGCTTTCGCATAGTTTGCAAACGCTTCATCGGCGGCTTCTCTGCTCACACCGGTGATAATCACTTTCTTTTCTCTTTTTGCCATAGTGGTAAAATGTTTGTTGGTTATTATTTGGATGAATGTCTCGATGTCATGCTTCGCCTATTTTATCGGTGGACAAATTCACTAACATATAGCTGCGTGCCGTTGATTTTTGCTCCGGTGCAGGAGTGGCTTTCTTTTTCAATCCTCCCTTGCGTTGTATGGAGCGCAGCTTCACGGCCAGTTCCTCCAGTTCGTCGGAGGTAATTTGGGAAAACGGCTTACCGGCTATCCGGGGGTTCCGGCAGAAGTCGTTGATACGCGCCCAGTCGGAAGTGTCTATACCCAACTTCTGCATCAGCTTCAGACAGGTGCTGCGTCGGCGGCGCAACTCATCACGCAGTTTCTGTCGCCATTCGTCCTGCCCGGTCAGTTTCTCCAGTGCGGAACAACAGGCTTCGTACTCCTTGGAGGTCATTTCACGGAGGCTGTCCGTGCGGTTCCACGTGTACTGTAGCACGATGGACTTCTTGAAATCTTCCCGGTCGCCATCGTATGGCAGCTTGTTGAACGAAGCGTAGAACCGGGCGAAATTGGTTACTTCCTGTACCATATCACTCTCCGTTAAGAATCATTTCACATTCCGTTGATTTTGTACTGATACGATATACTATCTTGTCAGGAGTAATTGATTTAGCCTTATACTCAGCTTCTGTCTGCTCGGCATATAATCTCTTAAATTCTGCCCCCATCTTAGAAAGTATTTCTTTGTTGTATTGTCCGCAAAATCCTATGCGTGAAGTATGAATTTCACGGAATTTCCCTTTATAAGCAGTTGCGGTCAATGTCATTACCACAACTCCTGTTGTCATTTTCGGTTTACTCATAGCGATATATTTTATTCAAACAACACTTTAATGCCACACGAACTCGCCACGTCAAGTTCCAGCTTTGCACCTTTGCTCAGTTCCCAGCCTTGCAGCATATAGATATACTTGCAATCAACAAGCAGACGGATATCCGCTTTCATGTGTTCTCTCCAGTGAGCTTCATCGGGCAGTCCGTTCTTAAATGGATTGACCGGTTCAAAGCCCATATTCCTCAGATTCATTTCCGCATTGGCAAACGCTTCTTTGCGCTCGTCGATGTTGTAGTGGGCTATCGCCCCGCTGATGTAAACTTTCTCTTTGTCCATCGTTCTGTTTTTATAAGTTATTACTCGTTTGAATGATTCCTTTTTCCCAAACCACGAAGTAGCTTCCCGGCTCACCGATGGCGCGTCCCTGACAAAAAGCCTTATAGCCCACCACACGCAACTTCATGTCGCAGATGTATCTCAGTTTCAGCGCACCTCCACCCATCGGCTGGCTCTTTTTCTCTTGGCTTACCCATATAAAGCACTTCCTCGGAAAACGCTTCATCAAATCCACAGCATCGGGATAGTCCCACGGGGCAACCTGAAAAGAGTCCACGATTATGAACTTGGGGCTTTTCGGTTTCTTCAGCCGCTCTATCACTTCTTCATAGCTTTCGTCCACAGCCACCCGGAACTTGCCTTGCACCTCGTTCATCTTCAAATACCCACATCTCCGCTGGAAGCTCTGGTTCACGCCTTCCTCGTAGCTGAGGTAGAGCACCGTTCCGTAGTTGCACAGTTCTTTACCCAACTGCATCACGAAGCTGCTCTTTCCGGCGGCACTGGCTCCGCTGATAAACCAAGAGGCGGTATCTGCCGGGAACCCGAAGGGTTTGCTCCACTTCTCGTCCCACGGCAGCGTCACCCATTTCTTGGCGGCTATCTCCTTCGGACTGTACGCTCGCTTCATTGCGCAGTCATTTTAAGTTTCTCAATCTCGGTATATACTCGCCTCAGCCCTCCGCGTGTCTTGCGCACGATTTGAGCCACATCCGTACCTTCCGGGGCGTTTACTTTGGCCACGATACGCGCCTGTGCGTTCAGGAAGGCTTCACGTTCCTTGCCATCGTCGGGTGTCACCTTGCTGTAACGGTCGCCGTAACGGCTCAACATCTCGGTATAACCCACTTTCTTGCACTCTATCGAGCGGTTGATTTTCTCTTTCAGACCGTCCGCTCCCATCATATACCATGCACAGCAGCGTTCCGTAGCGTTCCACAGGGCTTTCAGTTCAAGGAAAGCCTCATACTGCAAGTCCCCGGCTTCGTCCAAAATGATAAGGGGGTTCTCCATGGAGCGAACGTAATACACCAAATCTTCGTAAACATCGGCATATTTGCCTTTGGCATCCACACCGAATTCGGAGGCTATCTTACGCACTAACTTCAGCTTGGTCTTTACCTGCGAGCAGTCGATATATACGGCGTTGCGATGGTTCTGCACATAGTACCGTGCCGTGAAGGTCTTGCCGATGTTGGGAATGTCGCAAAGTATCGCCGAAAGGCTCGACTGCTGCGAGAACTCCAACTGGGCGGTGATATACTCGAACGTGGCGGTCTTGGCTGCCTTCCACTCCATATCGGCGCGGAGGCTCACGCCCAAACGCCGGGCAATGCCAATCCATGCGCCCTCGCTCAGGGCTTTGTCCGTCTGTCCGTTCTTGATGGCACTGTACACCGAGGTGCTGATGCCGAGGGAAGCGGCGTGTTTCGCATCGCTCGGATAGTTCGCACGGTTGGCGGCTATCGCTCCCAAAATCTTCTGTTTCTGCGCTTCTGTAATCATAATTCAAACGCTGTTATAATGTTATTCTAATCGTATTCTTACATATCTCCGATGGCGAGTGCTGCCATATTGGTCGGCTGCCATCCACAAGCCTCATCGGGTTCTTCAGGGACTGGTGCCGGTGGCAGCACAAGGCTTTCCGTTTCCTCCTCTTCTTCCTCTCGCCCGGTCGGTGCCACTCCCACCTCTCCGATGGCGTTATCGCGCAGCCATTTATCGAAGTGGCTCACAATCTTTCGTTGTTCTACATAGGCTGCCACATCTTCTTCCGTCTGCTCAGCCATCACGCGGTTATAAGTTACCACGGGGCGAACCTTATCGATATAGCGGTCATTCTGATACAGGAACACATCGGTCGGCTTGCCTTCTTCGTCCGGCAGGTAGTAGGCCGTTACCTTGCGGTTATTCGGTTCTAACTTCCGAAGTACCTCCGGGTCACTCAGCCACCAGTCTGCGTGTGCCACACGCACCGTACTGTTGCGTCGGATGCTTGTTTCCACTTTCTCGCCGATATAGCGGCTCAAAGTCAGTTTGTCCATCGGACGCAAAGACGGGTTGATTCTTGCAACAAGCACATCCCAACGGGTCATGCCCGGATATTTCTTCTGATTGGGGTGCAGGGTATTGTTCCACTCTGCGCAGTCCCGGCGGTCATCTGCCACAAGTTCCTCAAAGGTGTAGTATTTCCTGTCCTCGTAGGTATGGTTGTCGCTGTCGCTGATTTTCTTCTGGTCAACGCGACGTGCGCCCTTATTGTGCCAACGACCGATTGCCTCGTGGTTCTTGTGGGCAATGGTGGTCTTAAACGCACCATTCAGGGGTTCGGCATATTTCTCTTGGCTATTCTGTGGGGCACAGAAATGCACCCACTTAAAGGCTACACCGGCTTTCAGAAAACCATCTTTGTACTTACTCATCAAGTGCTGCTCTACCTCGATACCGGCAGGCATCCCCCAACCGTTACGCTCTATCAGGCGGAACATATCCCGGAAACAATCCACCACCAATGCATCGTCTTTTTTACGACCGTATGCCAAACCCACACGGCACTGACTCACTGCATCGTACGCATAATAAGCGTGGACGTATTCCCCACCTTTCATACGACGAGGCAAATCCACGTCGTCCATCGTGATTTGCGACAAACTAAACTCTCCGTTATGTCGGTGCATGTGCGGCATCTGCTCGTGGTAGAACTCACTCCAGCCCCGACGTTTCTTCTCTATCAGCACCCGATTGGCCGGCTTGTTTAAAATATTACGGATAGTACTTTCGCTCAGTTCCTTCGGGTCGCCGTTTCTGTCCGTGAAATCGTTCGGATTGAATATTTCTCCGGTTTCCAAATCCCACACCTCCAGTTCACCGCACACGAAGGAGATATACATTTCATGCACGTCGCTGCCGTAGGGTTGGTTCGGAAGCACTGCGATACTCAACACCACACGTTCCGTCTTATAATCCACCTTGCGCTTGTTCTGGTTTCCGAACTTGCCGCTGATAAGGCACTCGTAGCCATACTGCTTGTATTCGTTCACCTTCTTGCGGAAACGCAGGGTACTTGCCGGAAGGTCGTGGCCAAACTCCTCACGCAATGTCTCAATGGTAGTGGCCATCATGCCCCAATCGTACTTCTCGCCCATCAGCTTCCGGTAATCACGGCTGCGGTTGTACAGCCGGATGCAGGTGTTCAGCACCGATGCGTTCACCGCATACTTCTGTGCAAGTTCGTCCGAAGCCTTGTCGCTTCGCTGCTTGGCTGCCCAATCCATAAAGTAGGCAACGGCTGCTTGGTCAAGTTCGTAATTGGATATTATCCATCCGCGTAACAGCACAGCGTTACCGCCGGGATATTTTTCCTCAACCTTCTCCTTGTAGGTGGTAGGCAGACTATCAACAGCAACCAAGGCATACTGCATCGGGCCACCGCCTCGACGCACCACATCGATGCGCCCACGGGCGGACAGCTGCTTGTAGTTGGGAAGCGTCATAATGCCACCTTCCACAAGCTCACGCGCCGATATGCAAAGTTTGTTGCCGAAAAATTCCATACCCACTCTCCTATCTTAAGGCCGCAGCAAATTCTTGGATTCCACCAATCTCTGAAAGCATCACATTCTCGTAGGTCTTGACCGTCTCTCCTTTGAATATCACATATCCCCTTCCGTCGTTGCGGTCAAGCTCCACCAATGCCCCGTTGGGAAAGTACTGGCGCATAACCTTATCGTGGTCGTGTAAAGTTTCCATATATGGGGCTACTGTCATCAATATGCCGCCACGTTCAAATGCCAGTTTGCGGATTTTCTTGCAAAGTTCCGTATCACTGCCATTTTCAAAGCGGATTGCCTTAAATACCATTCTCTCCGTGATTTTCAACGCTTTTGCGATAAAATCACGGTCAGCCTTCGTAATGTGAATGTACTTCTTCATATCTCACTTATTTTATTGATTTATATTAGAGGGGCACAGGGAATCGAACCCCGTCGCAAAAACCATTGCCCCATGTGTCTTTCCACATCGTCACCCGTCTCTTTATGCCGCATTCCGGGTTGTCAGCCATATTATTTCAGATTCTCCTTTATGTATTCCTTATCCTCATCCCACAGCGGCAAGTCCATCTCCAGCTTCATGCGCGTCACTTTCTTTTGTCCGACAAGTTTCACCGCCTGTTTATAGAAGTCAGTATCCTCGTATGCACACGCCTTACCGATTAGGAACTCAGCCATCTCCTCAATGAGTGCCTGCTTCTGTTTATCCTGCAACTCGAAGTTCACAGCCCTCGTATGTACGTCCCGCAGAACATTGCTGCCACCGTGCTTCTTAAAATCTTTGCAGAACTCGTCCTTATCCATCGAGGTGTTCATATATACCGCATGGATGTAATCAAACTCCTCAGATGTGGGTGCTACACCCGTTCGTTCCATAAATTCCTTTTGTGTCATAATCTCACTTATTTATATTCGTTTATAATCGGTTTCAAACTCACGCCGAAACAAGTAGTCAGCCGGACTATCAAGTTTTTCACATACAACTCAGGAGCGGTAAATACAATTCCGGTCTCCTCGGTATATCTGAAACTGACACCGTCCATCATCAGAACATAAGCAACCTTATGCTTTACACTCTGTGTCTGCCATTCTTTTATTTCCTCGTTCATTTTCTTTAATCCTTAAAATTCGTTACTCTCGCGCCTTTTTTGTATATTTGGCGGCTTGTTCATTATTGAATACGATGCAAAGATACAGAATTTCTGTAATAATACAAACTTTAATTCAGAAAATATGGAATTATATGAAAGAATTCTCTCTAAAGAATATATAAACGACCGATTTATTGAGGCTGTTTACCTTATATTAAACAACAAATTAGTCTCAGATAAGGGAACCTTAGCTGAAGCTCTGAAATGCAAGCCTGCGAAGTTTTCAGAAATTCTGAACGGAAGAATGAAAGCAGGTATTGACATGGCAGCCTATCTATGCGAATACTTTGACATATCACCCGAATGGCTCCTACTAAGCAGAGGAGGATATTTCCGAACTACCCCTGCTCCTTCCATTTTTATATCAGAAGGACCCGGTTCACATGAATACAGACAATACGTTCAAGCCTATGGAGAATACAGAAGCCAACATACCAATGGCAATAACAACAAATCAAATGGAAGTAATTCAGAAACCTTTTTAGCACTCATAAAAGACAAAGACCAAACAATACGCGAACAAGCGGAAGAAATTGGTCGTTTAAAAGAGCAAATATGCCAAATGCAAAAACGTTTGGGAAAAGATGCTCCGGATGCCAGCACTTTCGATACTGCAAATGCCGGATAGGAGGATTTGTCATACACCTACACCGATGAGACATTCCCTATGTCCTCATCTTATTCGAAGCGTATTCCCCTCCCACCCCCTTAGAACACCCTCTACCCCCTGTTCCCCCTCCACACATACTATTAAAAAGGGAGAAACCTTTGATTTTAGGGCTTATAACAAGGAATACAATAAAAATAGGGTGGTTTTTAGGGTATGGCTATCGCAATAAAAAAACGGGGTATTTTGAAAAAAGTAGTATTTTACCCCCATCCCCGTGCGTACCCTAAAAACCCACTTTTGTAACCCCTCTCCAAAAAAAGTGTAACCCCTCTCTGTAACCCCTCTTGTAACCCCACTACCAAAATCGCCCATTTTGGACACAAAAAAAGGGAAGCCATCCGACCTCCCTCACCGACACCAATTAAATGCCGTTAAATCTGCCTTCTAAGCCCGTTCAAATATCATTCTTAGAACCACTCCCCGAACCGCCCGAAATAAGCGTAGATTGCTTAATAATAGCCCTTTTCGTGCATACTGTACCGTTCCCGGAAAGCCCGGCATGGAGCAAATAATTCTTCGTTGCACCCACCTGTTCAGCCGTCAGCACCGTATATACCGCCGAAATGCTGCTGAAATACCAGTCCTTCCGCTTTGTTCCCTCAATTCCGTGCGTCAGATGCACATGTATAACCTTTGCCATATATTCATTATTTTGCCTACAAATATACCAAATAATCATTATATGGAATATATTAGACTACAACAATTTCAAATCAGGCAATAAAAAAAGCGGCTCAAAACCGCTCCTACTCCCCTACTCCACCTCATCAATCACCCATGTAAACCCGATGTAAGCCGAAGCCGCGTCATCTGTAAACATTCACAGCCTCATCAGCCACTCAACGTAAACCGAAATTAAACCAATGTAAACGTTTCGTTTTGCGCCCTCATTTCGCCAACAAGCTCACAACTCTTTGAACATCAAAGCATTTAACCCTATTTCAGCCCTACCCCACTTTATACGCTTCGTTTATTCAAACCTACATTCAGTACTTCCAGACAATCATCAAGCACAAAACAGTCTTTCTTGGAGTCGCGCAACACATTCAGCAGATTGTTTCGAAGAATAGTAAACAAAAAATAATTGAACGGGCGTGTCTCGTCGATTTCCTCACGGATATTCCAAATCTTCAGGAACAGATTCTGCACAGCATCCTCAGCCAACTCCTTACTACCCAAATATTTAAAAGCCAACACATAAGCCTCACGCGCATATTTGTTATATATGCTCGTAAATGCCAACTGATTACCCCGTTTTAACTGCAAAAGTAGAATTTCATCATTCATACATAGTGCCATTTTCACACTGCAATATTAGCAATTATTTTACACATCACCAAGAATTTAGAAATCACAATTCGGTAACAAAAACCTATATACCCAACAGATATTTATAAACTTAGTAAACAAAATTATTCATACAACTCCAACCAATTTACCCCAACAATTAATCATCATTTGATTTTCCTTTAAAATAATCCGTTTTTATGATTGTATTTGAAACATTCCAAGCATCTTCACATCGTTGCTTGAATCTTGAATTAACATTACCTACAAATGTTTTATTCCAATGAACGGCACAGTCAGGACCTGGAGAGCGGAGTATACTCCGCCCTAACCCTTTCCAAGGGTATTCGCTACATCCTATAATGTCCAAAATAGTTGGATAAATATCAATCTGTCCTATATTTTCTTCATATACCAAATGCTGCGGTGTATTTAATGCAATAAATGCAATATTTCGGTCTTCCGGCATGACTGTGTCACGTTGTTCTATGACATTTTGTGGAATTTCATCATGGTCAGAAGCTATTATTATTATTGAATTATCATAAAGTCCGGCATCTTTTAAACCCTCAATAAATCTTTCCAAAAGGCTATCCAATAAATGAAAACCTTCAAGAGCATATTTTAATTCCACCGATTCTATCGGTATTTCCGATAGTGCAGTAGGATGTTCCGGCTTGATCCCTGGACGATGAGTGGAGATAGTAACCAATTGTGCGAAAAATGGCTGTTGTGTTTTCTTTAAAACACTTAAAGCATTGGTAAACAACTCTTCATCAGACAAGACTTTTCCTTTTCTATATAGCGATTCTCTATCATACATTTTATCAAATCCACACATTTCAACAAGGCCTTTCTGATTCCAATTCTCCGGACTGTCACATATCATATACAATGATTGATAACCCTTTGATTTCAATGCTTTTGCTATAGATGGATAACTATTCCTGTCATAACTAATCGATACAGAGCCTGACGGAATTGGCAACAAGCCTGTATTATAAATAAAACTACCGTCACTGGAACGTCCGTCTTTAACTTGTGGCATTACTTTCAAAGCTGAAACAGTTGAATCTCCGGAAATACAACGATTCAAAAAGGGCATAATTTCTACTCTGCATTCCGTTCGTTGTAAATACCATGAATTCATTGATTCCACCAAAATAAATATTACATTTTTCTTTTCGGATGAATTATATAAATTGCTGTCATAACGAGGACTTTGATCAACGAAAGCTTCTACCTGTGCGATATCCTCTTCTGAAACCGAATTATAGGGAGCTATTTTAACAATAGAATGTCCCACAAACGGAACAAATCCATTTTCTTGAATAAAGCTACCGTTGTTGTATGGTGTTGTAAACTGCCGGAATATAGAATTTTCAGGATAATTAGATATACAATTAATAGTCGTAACACCAGCATATATTACCAACGAAATCAACAAATCCCAAAACAACAATCTTTTCTTTGTACATAATCCAACTTCATTTGATTTCCGCTTTAACCTAAAGTGCAATACCATAAAAACAAACAAAGGAATGAACATGAAGATATCACGAACAGACAACAAACTCAATACGCTGTCGACTAATACTCCATTTACATTATTTACCAACAAAAAATGTGAAAACGGCATAACATCAAGATACACTTGAATATACCAAGTTTGTATCAATGCATATATGGCAAAAACGGCAATCCAACAAAAAACTATCCATTTTCTTTTAACAACAATCGCTGGAATTGACAAAATTAACGCATCTGCAATCGTTGAGAAAAGCCACAGCAACACTGTCAGAATTGAATAAGATCCTATCAGCTGGCGCATAATTGTTGCAATTGCTGATCCAGCAAGCGGAATCCGCATCATTTCAAGCATCAGCCAAAAGCAAAAGAATGTTCCCCAAAAGAAATAATCACGTCTGAGAATCTGCATCAATGTCTTCATTATCAAAATTATATTCATTACAGAAAATAGGAACGGCAACATAATACAAAAATCACCATTCCCAGCATTTAATCACCGCTGTCCATCGCAAAGATACAATTTTAATCCGGATTAAGGTTAATCAGACAAATTTGTGTAAGTTTGCAAACTATTTTCTGACTGATATGGATACGACATACCGATTACATACGCTGGCGAATGGGCTGCGGGTTGTTTACAGCCGGCGGCCGGGGAATGTGGCCTATTGCGGACTGGCTGTAAATGCCGGCAGCCGCGATGAGGAACCGTCGCTCTACGGGCTGGCGCATTTTGTGGAACATACGATATTCAAGGGCACGCGCAAACGCCGTGCGTGGCACATTCTGAACCGCATGGAACTGGTGGGCGGCGAACTGAACGCCTACACGACAAAGGAGGAAACGCTGGTCTATTCGGTGTTCCCTTCGGGAAATATGGAACGTGCGGTGGAACTGATTTCCGACCTGGTGATGAATTCTGTCTTTCCGGAGAAGGAACTGGAAAAGGAACGTGAAGTGGTGCTGGAGGAAATCCATTCCTACCTCGACACTCCATCGGAAGCCATCTATGACGATTTTGAGGACATGATTTTCAGCGGGAATTCGCTGGGACACAACATACTTGGCACAGAGGAATGCCTGTCGCACATGGGAACGGAAGAATGCCGCCGCTACTTGAAGTCGCTCTATGTACCGGAAAACATGGTGCTGTTTGCCGTAGGCAGCATTGCCGAAGATAAAATGTTTCGTCTGGCGGAACGCTATTTCTCGCCGATGCACCACACGCTCGTACGCAATCCGCGCGTTCCGGTCACGATGAGCCCTGTGTTTTCGGAAGTAAAAAACATTGATTCCCACCAGGCACACACAGTGGTGGGTGTACCGACTTTCGGTATGCACGACAACCGCAAATATGCTCTCCTGCTACTCAACAACATGTTGGGCGGACCGGGCATGAACTCGATTCTGAACGTGGCTATCCGCGAACGGAGAGGATATGCCTACACGGTGGAATCGTCCGTAACGCTGTTTTCCGACTGCGGCCTGTTTACGGTTTATTTCGGAAGCGATGAACGACAGGTAAGAAAGTGTCTGAAAATCATCGACAACGAGATTGACCGCATTGCTTCTGGAGGGCTGAAGGAGAAAGCATTGGAAGCGGCCAAGAAGCAATATGTGGGTCAACTGCTCGTCAGCAGCGAAAATCCAGAAAGCCATGCGCTTTCTCTTGGCAAAGGCATCCTGAATTTCGGACAGGTAAACACTATCAACGAAATCGCTGACATGATTCGCGCCGTAAGCGCCGAAGAACTGCGGAGCGTGGCGGAAAGCATCAGCGGAAAATGTTCGTCACTGATATTTGTATAGTTATGTGGAATGTAAGAAAAGCAGAACCGGCCGACCTCGACCGGCTCATGGAAATATACGAGGGAGCGAAGCGTTTCATGGCACAGACCGGCAATCCCAACCAATGGATTGACGGCTATCCATCGCGCGAAGTAATTGCAGCCGACATCAGCAAAGGCCATTGCCATGTGTGGGAAGAAGACGGCGAAATCATTGCCGCCTTCGCACTGATTGTGGGCGATGACCCAACCTATTCCCGTATCGACAACGGACAATGGCTGAACGACCTGCCTTACGCCGTGGTACACCGTCTGGCAAGCAGCGGTAAGCGCGGAGGCATCGGACGCGACTGTCTGCAATGGTGCGTGGAACGCCACCGTAATCTGCGTGTCGACACCCATGCCGACAACCGCGTCATGCAACGCACTTTGGAGAATATGGGATTCCGCCGCTGCGGCATCATTTACTGCCACAACGGCACACCGCGAATCGCCTACCAGCTCACCCTATAACCAAGTGGAACACCGACGTCCGCCCTCGCCGGAAAGCAATCGGCGAAGGCGTGCCGTAAGGCTGTCACGACGCTCAAACAGCGTGGCCGACAATTCCCTCCGGCTTTCGTAACAATAGCCGAGCACGGCTGCAGAAAGCGCGTTTTCCACCATCCGGCGAACCACATCAGGCTGCGCCTTGCAAGTGCCGTCCACCAACAGCGGCAATACGATGATTTCCTCTCCTTCTGGAATGCTGAACCCCGCTGCATCGACAAACGCCGCCAATGATGACACAAGTTCCACAAACGCTTTTTCGATATAGACATACACCAGCGCACGATTGTCGTCGGTGATGACCAGCGGACGGCCGTCGGCAGGCGAAAGCAGTGCAATGCACGCACTTTCGGCATAGATTTCTTTTCTGATTTGCTCTTTGTCAATGCTGAGCTGAATGGTTCTTTTCGTGTTTTCTACGGTCATTTTCTACTGATTTTTAAGGTTAATACTAACAACACCACTGCAATAGCAAGCCAGGCCATATGGCGGAACACGGGACGCGTCTCCGCCTCCGTCGTCTGCACCGACAACCGTTCCCGATGCTCCGACACTTCAGCACGCCGTTCCGACTCCCTGCTGCCGTCTCTTTCCGTTTTCCTGACACGCTGGCGGCTCACGGCTGACACACGGTTTACATACTGCCGTCCCGACGAATCGGGCGGCGAAAACTCCCACTCCGTCCGCTCCTCACTCACCACATCATCGAGAATTTCATTCTCCACGGCCACCGTACGTACCGTTTCCACCGCCTCACTCCCAACGGCAGCCGTACGTTCAACAGTTCTTCGGCTACGGCATCCAGCCAACAGGCTAAGCACGGCAACCGCTACGACGAGTCTGCAATTCATGGTAAATGATTTTAGAAGCCTGTTTGTAGGACAAATAATAGCGCGATGCGTTCTTCTCGGCAAGCACCGTAGCCACCGCATCGGCGAGACTGCACCGACGGCGGTCAAGCATTTCCTTGACGTGTATCATAAACTCGTTCCACATCTGCCGCTTGCGTACGCCTTTCAGCGGACAGGGCTTTTCGTCACGTACCATAGTCTGCATCATGCGCAGCGCATAATCGTAACTGACATCAAATTTCGGTCGTGAAGTGGCCAATACGGTCCGTATCAGGTTCTCGCGGCTTGTGTAGGAATTCCTCGCTATTGCCGCCGACAGACAACGACGGTAGTCGTTCATCAATTCGTGGTTTCTCATGTGTTTAAAGACATACATACCTAAAACAATTTTAAATAATTCTTCCCTTGCGGATTCCATTCCGCTACTGCAAATATACTACCGCAAAATGGTAAAATGCAAATTTTAAATGGTAATTTTACCAAATATTTCTATCCATCAACCATAACAGACTAAACAACTGACAAATACGACACCACAAAAAATCGGGCCGCCCTATCAAAGGACAGCCCGACAATATAAGTTTTCATCCGTCAAGCGGACAAACTGTTTTACTTAGCCACGCGTTCAAGCCATTTCACCATACCGAACATTACTCCCATCGATATGCAGCACACAACGAGGAATACGCTCCAGCATTGCCAGATAGGAATTTTGTTATACATCAACGGGCCAATCCACAAAAGCAGATTACCTACGGCTGTTGCACCCAGCCACAAGCCCTGGCAAAGTCCCTGCAAATTCTTTGGAGCAACTTTGGAAACAAATGAAAGTCCAAGCGGAGAAATGAAAAGTTCAGCAACTGTAAGGAAGAAGTAAAGCACGATAAGCACCCACGGACCTGCCTTCATAGCAGCCTTTGAAGCGTCGGCCATATCCTTGAATTCTGTTGCAGAAGGATAACCCTGTGAATAAGAATACAACGCAAGGAACAAGTAAGCCAATCCGGCGATACCCATACCATAAGCAATTTTTCGCGGTGTAGAAATCTCTTTGCCACGACGAGAAAGAGAACCGAAAATAACCATAATAATCGGTGTGAGAACAATGACAAAGAACGGATTTACAGCCTGCCATATTTCAGGAGGAATAACCGATGTATTGACAAAGTCGCGAGCGAACAACGACAGAGAAGTTCCGTTCTGGTGGAATGAGAACCAGAAGAAAATCACAATACCAAGCACAGCGAACAAGGCATACATGCGTTGTTTGATTTCTTTTGCCATAGCCATCTTTTCTTCTGCTGTATATTCGACAGTAGTCTGGCTGCTCTTCTTGCCCGGAGTCGGGAAAATCTTTTTAGTCGCAATAAAGATTACAAGAGAGATAAGCATTGCCACAACAGAAGCGATGAACGAATAGTGGATACCTGTATTGAAAACATCCAGATACTTGCCACAGAAAGCACCGAGGTCAGTAACTGGAACTGTGCTGACTTTAGCAGCGAGGTCCACAAGGTTGCTCATCTTTTCCGCCGCCATGTTTGCACCTTCATTGATATATGCATGGCACAATGCAGGCATATCGGAATTATAAATCATATTATTGGCATTCAGCCACCAGTTTCTCAACAACGGAGCGACAAAAGGAGCAACAAGGCCACCGATATTGATAAACACATAGAAAATCTGGAAACCGGAGTCACGCTTGCTCTTGGCAACAGCCAACGCTTCCGGACCTTCTTTTGCAGCTTCTGCTTCATAATTATCGTATAGTTGTCCGACAATTGCCTGAAGGTTACCTTTGAAAAGACCGTTACCAAACGCAATGAGGAACAAAGCGACACAAGTCAGCGGCAACAGCCAGGAAATATTGTCGGCAGTCGACAAAATTGGAATAGAAAGAATCAAATATCCGGCCGACATTATAATCAAACCATTGATAATGGTTCCTTTGTAGTTTTGAGTTTTATCGGCAATAAAACCACCGGCAAGGCTGAGGACATAGATACCGGCATAGAAAAATGAATAGATAAGGCTGCCCGTTTCATCGCTCAAACCAAACTTCGAACACAAGAACAGTGTCAGCACGGCATTCATAATGTAATATCCGAAGCGTTCTCCCATGTTGGAAAGGGCCGCCGGGATAAGACCTTTAGGTTGATTTTTAAACATAAATGATAAGTGTTAATGGTTTATGATTTAAATTTGTTTTTATCACTCACTACAAGCATGACAGATGCCGCCAGCGCCAACAACGAAGACAACAGACCAAGCCAAATGCCGCTTCCCACCAAATCAAAGACCGACACAAGCTCTATTCCCATAATTTTTGCACTGGCATATTTCTGAAGCATAATGATGAAATAGCTGAAAAACATGACCGGAAGCAACGAAAAGGCCACCGTCAGGATATGCGGTCCGCGCCCCTTGCACAAGCCGCACGCTATGCCACCGATACAACCGATAAACGGCAACAGAAAAGATACGATATTCGACACGTTTTTTGTCTTGAACACTATTTTCAGATAGTCAAGCCCGGTGTCAATCCCGAAAATCGACACTTTGAAAAGAGGTACAAAAAGATAAACGACAACAGTGGCCAACAGAAAAGCCGCCATTCCAAGCACCCACTTATTTTTAAGCATTTCCATTTTCTACAAAGTTTCTTTTGCTTTAAACGCCAAGGCGTACATCTTGATTTGCTTCACCATCGCCAGCAAGCCGTTGCTGCGTGTCGGCGACAAGTGTTCTTTCAAGCCAATCTCATCAATGAAATACAGGTCGGCATTCAGAATATCGTCAGGAGTCTGTCCGGAGAGCACACGAATCAGCAACGAAATAATGCCCTTGACAATAATAGCGTCGCTGTCGGCTTCAAACGTAATTACTCCATTTTCATAATTGGCATGCACCCACACACGGCTCTGACATCCCTCGATAATATTTTCAGGAGTCTTATATTTTTCATCAAGTGCAGGAAGCGAATTGCCCGTTTCTATAATCAGCGAATATTTGTCCATCCAGTCGGAGAATCCGCTGAATTCATCAATGATTTCGTCTTGTATGCTATTAATTGAGCCCATTTTTCGTAAATTATATTGTTATTTTACAAAGATAATGTAAGCTGAGCGGAATGCAAAATGAATTTATTCAATTTTGCATTCCCGAAGCGCAACTTAGCTTATCAAAAGACAAAAGAAATGGGCTCTCAGGTTACCCCGAAAGCCCATTTCACTATAATGAAGTTGAAACGATACTTCTAATTATTTCACCATTACTTTTGTAGTTTTACCGTCAACAACCACTACATAAATACCGGCTGCTATGTCGAACGAACGTTCTGCGCTGTTCAGAACAACAGCTTGACCGTTCACATTGTAAACAGATACACTCTGAGCTTCGCCCACAATGCGGATATTTCCGTTTCCACCGATAACGGCTACTGCATTGATTACTTGCTCAACACCACTGCCCTTTTCAACCACAGTTACAGTATTGGCATTCAAATCAACTGTAAAGTCGTATGTTCCCGGAACAATCTTGTAAGAAGTGTCGCCGTTTCTACCGATTTCAGTTGCAGTTTCCTTCACAAGTTCAGTATCAGGAACAACCGGACCATAACGGGTAGCATTTACTACGTTCCAGTCTTCGCTCGGAGTTGCTGTAAATGCGATATAACCGTAAGTTTCGCCTTCGTCGCTTGACTTATAGATTACAACATCTTCAGCCGTATAAACATCGTTACCGTCATTTGTAAGTTCTACATTTGTAGTCGGAACCCATTGGTCTGTTTCTGAAATTGTACCGAACAGATAAAGTGTTTCCGGATTTTCTGGTTCTACATATTCCAGCATCATTGTCATATCAACAAGGTTGACTGTAACATTGTAAGAACCGGCTTTCGGCAAATTGAATGCGAATGTATTCTTGTAGAGGTCATTTGCTTCACCGATAACAGCAGGAGTATTGTCAGCGACAGCACCATAACGGTTTGCGTTGACATAATCCCAACCGCCACCGTCATTGTTTTCAGCCAATACAGAAGAGAAGCCGAATGTTGCACCGACAGTTGCATCGATGATTTGAGTTGTAAATACGCCGTCACCTTCGTTTGTCATCAGTTCGCCCTGAGTCGGATCCCAGTTCAAACCATTGACCATACCGATGAGGTAAAGATTTTCAGGAACGTCAGCCTCTATTTTGAAATTGTATTTAGAAGCAGCGGCAACAGTTACATCACCGTTTTCACGCGGCATAGCGAACTGACCGAATTCTTCGCCTGAATTAGAGCAAGTGAAGAGGTTGTTGGCAGCATCCCATGCAATTGCATTGATGTTTGTACCGAAACCAGTGTTGAATTCATACTTCTTGTTGAAAGTAGGAACGCCGCTTTCATCTTTTGTCACTTCGAAGATACCGATAATACCCTTACCTGAAACCATGGCAAACAAAGTGTGGTCAGCATTCCATGCCATACCTGCACCACCGGCAACGGTTGTAAGATCTGTATAGTCAACTTCTCCTGTTTCAAGGTTCACATGCTTGTATGCAGGTTCATTGTCGTTTGGAGTAGCACGATACTGACCGACTGTCAAGCCCTTACCATCAGCATCAAATGCCATATTAACAACGGCTGAATTAATCCAGTACTTATTGCTGATAGAAGCAAGTTCCTGCGACGGCTTGCTTGACCATTCTTTTGCAGTACCCAAATTGTAAACGTCTACACGGTGAGCCTTAGGATCAAGCGCGTAACCGTCTTTACAAGAAACGATGGCAACCTTCAAGTTTTCGCCTTCGCCCCAAACATCCATAGCAGTAGCCGGACCGGCAACGAAGTTACCTTCAGCGTCTGTCACATAACCTTCAGTGCCAAGAGTGCCCTTGAAAATTTCTGTTGCAGGAGCATTCAAATCGTCAGGATTAATTTCCCACAAAGAAGAAGCATTTGTAGTCACACGTGACAAGAAGATACGTCCGTCATCCGAAATGTGGATACGTTTCGGGTCGTAGATAGCAGAAGTTCCGTTCGGATATTTACCTGTCGACATTTCCATACCAGCAGTGAAACCGTGTGTACCCTGAGCGTTTTCAATCGGCTGCAACATCTGGTCGAATGCATAGATACCAATACCGATACCGCCCAATGACGGAGCTGAGTGATAAGTCTTGTCAGGCAAGCTTGTTTGAGTTTCTGTCACAAGAACACGGCCGAAATACGGGCTGTCAGGATTGTTGTCAACAGCAATACCGTAAGGACTCCAGAAACGGTAAACAGGACCTACGGCTGTTGGAGCAGAAACGACGTCGCTGCTTACTTTTACCTTATAGGAATAATTACCCGGAGCTGTTACATCGGCGATGTCCATAACTACAGTGTTCAAGTTGTTGACTGTAGTCATTTCATAATCACCATATTCGGCAATTGTTGTACCTTCAACTTCTTTTACCAATTCACTGCCGTTCCACAACTGAACCATAACGGCTGAAGCCGGAGCATTCAAACGATAGTTCACTGTAGCCTTGCCTTCTGCTGTTGCAACTGTGATATCGTATGCATAGGCATTTCTCACTTCAAGTTTCGGAAGCGGTTTCGGCAATGAGAATGTATACTTGGCAACCATCTTGCTCGGGAACATATGGTATACATTCGCAGTATATTCGTCAACTTTTTCAACAATCAAAGAGTTTACAGCTGTTGACACTGCGTCACACTCTGTCTCATGAGTAGCGACAACGGTATTTGTCGAGCGGTCAACCACCTGGAAACCGTCGGCATAAGCCGTTCCCATCGGTTCAAAAGTATAAGTAACACCGTTCAGCACAACAATGTCGCCACCGGCTGTTGTAGATGCACCGGCATTGCTGTACACCTTTGTTTCACCATTTTGCCAATAGCAGAAATCCTTGCCTGTGCGGACACGCCATGCAACGTTCCAACCGTTGACATCGTTGTCAAGCGGCTGAACGTATGTCAGGTTATCAGCAGCAGCAATGCTTCCCACTGCAATTGTCTGGGCAGATGCTTCAGTTTTTTCTGCCACTTGGGCACCATTGGCAACAAACACTTTAGCAATCTTCGTACCACCTGTCGGAACAATGTAGAAAGCACCGCCGTCCTCACTCATCACATTACCGATAGCACGACCCATAATATCCATGCGGCCGGCTGCCACTCCTTCCGGAAGCGTCACGTTCAAATCAATCAGAGCATCTCCTCCTGCAGGAAGAATCTGGAATGTTGTACTGGATGCTGCATTTGGGAATCCGCCGTTCATAATCAGGTTTCCGGCATTGTCGAATGTAATGGCTGTACCTGAACCGGCAAGCGATGCACCTTCAGCCCCAGTTACGACATGCTTGCCTTCCTCATCCCAATAAATGAGTTGTTTTGCATCCTTGTCGTTAGTCCACAATTTACCTTGGAATCCAGTTGCGCTTCTTGCGCCGGCAGAAGTCGGAATGTTCTCCGTGTACTTCCAATCCAGTGTCAAAGTCTGCGCGTTCACCATTGACGCCATCGACAGCACTGCAAGGCCGCCAAACGCCAAATTAAGTAATGACTTTTTCATACAAAATTAGATTTTAAGTTAAAATATAGGTTTTTGTCAATTTATTCTATCCTTGCATGTCGTTCAAAAATATGGTATCATGTGTTTCATAGCATCTATATCCCACTCATTCTGAATGACAACGTAACTCAAAAACATTTTTTGTAAAGTTAGCGATATTTTCAAACATAGCAACAGACAACCAAACATTTAACTAAGAAATACATATTTTGCAATAATTTTACACTCGTATTTTTCACCCTTCTGATTACCGATTTTACAGAAAAATTCCTATCTTCGTAAAGCCTGTTTTTCATACTCGGACAATGTAGGGAAGTGTCCGGCACAGAAAGCGGAAACGCAACTCACACCGGCCACTTCTACCCTTAAACTTTTCAAAACTGACAGACAAAACAAGAACACAAAAACAAACAGCATAGCTATGAAAAAACTTATCGTATCAACCGGAGCCGGAATCAGTGCAGAAAGCGGACTGTCGACCTTCCGCGATGCCGGCGGACTTTGGGACAAATATCCGGTAATGGATGTGGCAAGCCACGACGGATTCGTGCGTAACCCGGCACTTGTGCATGAGTTCTACAACATTCGCCGCAAGGAACTCATCCACTGCCAGCCGAACGCCGCCCATATCGGGCTGAAAAAACTGGAAGATTTTTTTGACGTACGCATCATCACCCAGAATGTCGACGACCTGCACGAACGTGCCGGCAGCAGCCATGTGCTCCACCTGCACGGCGAACTGATGAAAGTGCGTTCCATGCGCCGCGAAGACCGTGTCTACACGCTCACACCCGACAATCTGGAAACCACACCGGAAACCCGCGACGAATACGGCGACCCCGTACGTCCACACATTGTGTTCTTCCAGGAAGCCGTGCCCAACATTGAGCCTGCCATCGAGTTGGTTCGCCAAGCCGACATATTCGTAGTTATCGGCACTTCGCT
>OJMG01000294.1_pt1 | contig 49024 bp, 57 predicted proteins | sample 1597141 | NCBI WGS metagenome assembly OJMG01 (sample SAMEA2452119, study PRJEB22498) | human gut metagenome | biome: human feces; feature: human gut; material: feces | place: Australia | collected 2012 | reverse complement strand
TCTTACATTTTCAATAAATTTTTATTTTTGCGGAAATAAGTATGTTAATTTACCAAAAATATAAATTATGCACTTACTTTTAAAATAGGTGCTTTTATTATGGAAAGAAGGTGAAAAAATGAACGATAGAGCAAAATATTTAGCAGTAGATGAAGAAAAAAACAACAGAATACAACATATAAGAGAATGTTTCTCAATTATCTATGATGAAATTGATTTAAAGTGCAAACCAAGTAGAGAAACATCATTAGCATTAACTAAACTAGAAGAAGCACAATTTTGGGTTATAAAAGGAGTAACAAGGGAGGATAAATAATATGTGGTTATTAGTTTTAATATTAAGTATTAAATTACAAATGCCAACTTGGTATTGGATTATATTTACGGTAATTACAATATTTAGCCCAGCTATGTGGGTATTAAAATATAATTATGCAGAAGGATATATGAAAGCAAAGAATAAAGATAATAAATAAGTTATTAATATTTTAAAATTATAAATCAAGAGCTACGTCTAGCTCTTATTTTTATGCCTTTTTTACTGGTTGCAGGCTATAAAGAACAACAGAATATAAATCGCAATGGCTGGGGCTTAGGCAATGGCTGGGGCAAAAGGAGTAAAGAATGGAAGGACAAGATAATAATACAAACAATGCTAATACTGGGGCAAATAATGAACCAGCGGGAGCAAATAATCAGAATGCAGGAATAAATAATAATCCTGTAACGTTTGATGATTTCTTAAAGGATGGAAAAAATCAAGCAGAATTTGACAGAAGAGTTCAAAAGGCTATTCAAACAGCACAGGAAGGTTGGAAAGCTAAAAATGATGCTGAAAAATCAGAAGCAGAAAGACTAGCACAAATGAACGAAACTGAAAAATTACAATATCAATTGCAAAAACAACAAAAAGATTATGAGGCAATGCAAAAAAAATTAAATGCTAGAGATTTAAAAGATGAGGCTTTGAAAATAGCAACAACACAAGACACAGCATTTGACCCAGAGTTCTTAAATCTTTTTGATTATGAAAGTATGACAGCAGAGCAATTGCAAGAAAAAACAAAACTTATAAAGTCAATTCAAGACAGAATTGTAGAAAAAGCAGTAAATGAGTGGTCAAAAGAAAAGCCACCATATAACCCAAACCCATCTAGCAACAAACCAAGTGCTGATGAAGCAATAAGAAGGGCAATGGGATTAAAATAAGAAAGGAAGAATAGACAATGAATAATATTGAAATATCAACAATTTATTTACCTAAATTAGACGAGGTATATAAAAACGAAGCAAAAACATCTATATTAGATGGAGATGAAACAACAGTACAAAAAGGATTAAATGGAGAAATAAAAGTAGCTAAACTAGACATGGATGGTTTAGGAGATTTCTCTAGAAATGATGGATACACAAAAGGTTCAACAAAATTTGTATGGGAGACAGTAAAATATGACAAAGAAAGAAGCCAAGACTTAAGAATTGATAGACTAGACAACCAAGAAGCATTAGGATTACCTTTTGCAAGATTATCTGGAGAATTTGTAAGAACAAAAGTAGTTCCAGAAACTGACGCTGCAAGAATTGCAAAAATAGCAGGAGTAGCAGGAATTTCAACAAAGAAAGAAACTATTTCTGATGGTGCGGGAGTTGTAACAGCATTAAGAGAATGCATAAATAAAATGGATGAAGATGAAGTTTCAACAGAAAACAGAATCTTATTCATAACACCAACATTAAAAGGAATGATAGATGATTTAGACACAACTAAATCTAAAAAAGTATTAGAAAGATTTGCTACAATAATTGAAGTTCCACAAACAAGAATGTATACAGCAGTAACATTAAATGATGGAAAACAAAATTATGGATACCAAAAAGCAAAAGATTCATATATTAAGTCAACAGATACAGCTGTAGTATCAGGAAAGACATATTACACAGAAAGTTCTGGAACATATTCAAAAGTAAGTTCTCCATCAGGAAATCCTTCAACATCAGATTACTATGAATTAATAGAAGGTGGAAAAGATATAAACTTCTTATGTGTTGAAAAGTCTGCTGCAGTAACAGCTATGGATCAATACATAAAATACTTTACACCAGATGAAGACCAAAATGGAGATGACAACGTATTTAAATATAGAAACAACAACTTATATGGACATGTATATGAAAACAAATTAGCTGGTGTATATTGTTCATATGAAGGATAGGAGGTAAACAAATGTCTACATTTATAGGGCTAAAAATAAATAAAGTAGAAAAAGAAGCTAAACCAAAAGCTGAAAAGGGAAAAGAAAAAGAAGCTAAACCAAAAGCTGAAAAAGAATAATTAGGGAGGCAATAGAAATGGCAGAAACCAGTAATATAAATAAAATAATAGCCGATTTAGGAGCTAATTATAAAGACGACCAAGAAGTTCTAAGCGAAATATTAGAGGGAGTAACTTCTATTGCCTCTGATATTTCTAATAGACAAAAAAATGATGAGAAGTTATTTCCATATATTAAGAAAGCAGTAAAAGCAATATATCTTTCAAGAGGAGCAGAAGGCTTAACAAGTCGTGGAGAAGGTTCTATATCAAGTTCATATGAAGATATTATAGAAAAATTAAGAAATGACATTATAAAATCTGGATTAAGGAGGATTAAGTAATGCTATTACGAGATTTAACAAAAGTATATATATCAGAATATGAAGAAATAGAAGACCACGGAGAAACAGAAAAAGTATGGAAATTTAAACCTATGAGTGAAAAAGAACCTTATGCATGCTTGAACACACAACAAGACATATCTGAGCTTGATAGAAAACCAACAGGGGAAGTTGATTATAGTACATACAAGTGTCGTACGACAAGAGATTATGACATACAAAAAGGCAATGGAATATCATTTGAAGATGTCTCAAAATCAGAGGAGTTTAAACCTCAATATAAAGTAACTGATAAAAATAAAATTGGAAGTACGTATGTATATATATGTGAGAAGGTGCAAGAATGATAAATTTCAATTGTAATATAAAAGTAAAACATAATTTTAAAAATATAGATGCTATAATTCAAAGACTACCACAAACTGCAAAAATAATAACAGAAGATGTATTAAAAAACATTAGAGGTTATGCTATAAGGTTGGAAAAAGGAAATAATGAAGAAGGCATATTAGTTGAAATGATTGATATGTCTACTAAAGAAGTGAAGGGAAAAGTTTATGCTGATCCTTCTAAATTTATGAGTAATGGGGTTTCATATTTGTTTTTTGAATATTTTGGTACAGGTACTAATGCTGAGATGGATCATGTAGGAAAATCAAAACACTTTTTAGAGAGTGGTTACACAGAATGGTTTATTCCAGTAAGTAAAGTTGAAAAAGCATTGCCATATCCGATTGTAAATATTCAAGGTATGGATTTTTATATTGCTCATGGAACTAAAGCAAACCACTTTATGGGAGATGCTGAATTTGAAAGTAGAAATGAAAATACAGAAATAGTCAAGAAAAAAATAGATGAAATGTTGAAGGAGGTATGCAAATAATGAAAGATTTAAGTATAAAGGACTTTAGCGATTTAGTATATGAAAAGCTAGAAAATTTGTATAAGAATAAACCGATTTTAAGTAATCCAAATACAGAAAGTAAATTTCCTATATTGGAATTGCATACACCTTTGAAATCAGTAAATCTAACAGAAAACGCATTTCCTATTCGTTCTACATTTCAAATATCAATCACTTGTTGGAATGAAAAACAAAGACAAGCAATGCAAATGACAGATGAAGTTAGTACAAGACTTCAAGAATTAAATTTTATAAGGACTAATACCAGTCCTGCAGTATATGACCAGATACTGCAAAAATACGGTATAACAATAACTTTTGAAGTTCGTTTTAATTCTATAACGAGTTCTTTTAATTTTATAAGATAATAAGGAGGAATAAAAAATGCCAGAACCAAAAGCAAGTACATTAACAAAACTATTTCATGCTGATACATTAACAGACTTAAAAGATTCAACTAAAAGAAAACAAGTAGCTTTCGTACAAAGCATTCCAGAATTTTTAAAAGCACCAGAGGGAATAACATATAGTGCTTTAGATATTCCTGATGAAAGACAAACAGAAGGAAGACAAAAAGCAGAAAATCTAGAAATAGAAATATTGTTTAAAGAAGACCAATATGATGAATTAAAAGCAGTTCAAACTGCTAAGACAAATGGATATTGGGCAATTCAATTACCGGAAGAAACAGCTACAGAAAGTGGAAAACCACTAACATGGTATTTTACAGGTACATGTTATATAGGAATGAGTGAAATTGCTATAGATGATATGTTAAAATCAAAATTAACAATCTATAGAAGTTCAGAAATAACAGAAAGCAAAGGATTTCCCACAGCCTAGTTCTGCAAAATTGAGTGCTAGGAGCAGAACCATAAAGAGAACTAGCACAACAGAAAAAAATACTGAGAAGGCAGAATAAGCCTTCTCTCTTTTGCAAAGGAGAGAAAATATGATAATAGAAACCAAAAATAAAATAATTAATTTAGTAATAAAAACAAGAAAAATAGTAGAAATAGCTAACCTACTAAAAAATAAAAATTTTGAAGAAGCTTTTACAAAAGCTTATGCTATATGCGATATAGAAGCTTTGGCTAAAATTATATTAAAATTAGCAGAAACAGAAGATGAGAAAAGTGCATTTAATTCAATAGATGAAGTATATGATTTTATAGACGATTGCAGAAAAGAAGGAATAGTTGTAAATGATTTATATTTAAAGATTGCGGAGGCTTTGAACGAAGAGGGTTTTTTCAAAAAGAAAATGACCAAGAAAGAACTAAAAGAGTTGATATCAAATCCTTTATCAACAATGAATATGAACGAATTAGTTCAAAAATCGGCAGAGAATGCAATGAGCAAAATAGCAGAGGAACAATTCCAAGGTTTCAGGGGCTAAATGATATAATTTTAAGAATAAAAAATACAAATAATTTAATTGAATTGATTTATGCAACAGAGTCTTTGGCATATTATTTTAATATGAAACCGTTTGAATTTTGGAATAGTAGATATTCAGAAATCAATATTTATTGCCAAACTCATTTGGCTAAAAATGCTGACGATTTAAAACGTGAGATTAATTTACAGGAAGCGGTAACAAATAAATTAATAAGAGCAGATAGCTTATCGAGAAATCCAAGAATAATCCCTATTCGAGATAATTATAAAAATTTATTTCAAGATGAAGAAAAAGAATACATTCAGTCACCAGAAGAAATAACAAAAAAGATGAGACTTCTTATGATAAAAGAAAAAAAATAATTCTTTCGACAAGTTTCGACAAAAATATATGGACAAAAGTGCTATACTTCTTTATATAATATAATAAAAGGAGATATAGAAGATGGAAGATATACAAATAAAAACTAAATTCTGCAAATTTTGTGGTGAAAAGATTCCAGAAGATGCGGTTATGTGTACTCACTGTGGAAGACAAGTTGAACAATTAAAAGGAGAACAACCTCAGGTTGTAATAAATAATGCAAACACTAACACCAATATGAATAAGAATATTGGAGCAGTATCTGGTAGACCAAAAAATAAATGGGTGGCAATAATACTTTGTGCATTTTTAGGATTTCTAGGTGCACACAAGTTCTATGAAGGCAAAACAGGAATGGGAATATTATATCTATTTACTTGTGGATTATTTGGAGTAGGAATAATAATAGATTTTATAGCATTGTTATTTAAACCAAATCCTTATTATATATAAGAAATAAATAATAAAAACACTTGCAAATGCAGGTGTTTTTCATTTAGCATCAGATTAAATCTGGTGCTTTTATTATGCTTAAAAAGAAAGAGGGTGAAAGTGTGACAGTAGAGGAAATTGAGATAATTGTAACAGCACAAGTAGAAGAGGCTTTAAAAAAGTTTCAAAAGTTTTTACCAACTATAAAGCAAACAATAAGGCAAGCACAAGAGGCTTTTTCAAAAGTAGATACTAGAGCAATGACAAGTAAGTTACATCAAGCAGTTAATTTTATGAAAAAGAAAATGCAAAATTTAAAGAAAAGTTCAGAAAACAATGAAATAGCAATAAAAGTAAATAATAAAGATGCACAAAAACAAATATCTCAAGTGCAAAAACAAATAGATAGTTTGCAAGAAAAAATAAATGCTCGACAAATGAAATTAAACGTAATAAATCCTCAGATTGATAAAATTGTGGATGATACTAGAAAAAGTGTAACACCAGAAGGAATAAACCCTAATGATAAAGCAATGGATACAACAGTGAATAATGCATTAGGAAACAATAAAGATTTTACAGTGTTAAATAATCAAGCACAAAAATTATATACTGAAATAGAAATGTATAATAAACAACTTAGTGAAGCAAAAAACAAAATGACACAATTAAAACAAGAAATAAATCAAACAGCAATTAGTCAAGGAAAATTGACTAGTTTTTTTAGTGGATTTAAACAAAAAATAGACCAAGTAAAGCCAAGCATATCAAAGATGAAAAACAGTTTTAAAGGTTTACCTAAAATCACTCAAAATATAACTAATAATATAAAAGGAATGGGAACAGGTTTAAAAAACGGATTAGGACATGTTTTAAAATATGCAATGGCATTATTTTCATTAAGAGGAATTTATTCAATATTAAGTGGGTGTGCAAATGCATGGCTATCTAGTCAAAATGCAGGAGCAAAGCAATTAAGTGAAAACATAAATTATATGAAGTATGCTATGGGTAGTGTACTAGCACCAGTAATTCAATTTGTCACTAATCTAGTATATCAATTAATGAAAGCTATTCAAAGTGTTGCTTATGTATTAACAGGAGTAAATATATTTGCAAAAGCAAGTGCAAGTTCATATGCTAACATGGCTGGAAGTGCAAAAAAAGCGAAACAGGAAACAAAAGCGTTAGCAGGTGTCCATAGTGAAATAAATAATATTTCGGACAAAGATAATTCGGATGGTGGAAGTGGAGGGACAACAGCTCCTAGTTTTGATTTATCAAAAATGGATAATCAAATGATGGGATGGGTTGATAAGATAAAGAAGAAGCTCTTACTATTATTTAAACCTATACAAAAATCATGGAGTCAATATGGTAAACCATTACTGAAAAGTATGGAATATGCATTTAACAGCAATATAACACTAATAAAAACAATGGGAAAAAGTTTTAAAGAAGTATGGCTAAACGGAACGGGCGAAAAAACTTTAGGTATATATTTTCAGGCGTTGACATCCATATTTAATATTATAGGAAATATAAATACTGCGTTTGCAAATGCATGGCAAAACAATGGTGGGACTGAAACAATACAACAATTGTGGAATGGGTTTAATAATTTACTTTTAATAGTTCAAGATTTTTATAGAACAATAGAAGAGTGGACTTCAAGCGAAAATTTTCAAGAGTTTGCAAATTCAATAATTGGAATATGTGAAACACTATCAGGATGGTTTGAATTAGTAACACAAAAATTAAAGGAAATATGGGACAATGGAGGAAGGGAAACTTTTTCTAAATTATTAGGATGCATTTCTAAATTAATTACGGCCATAAGTTCGATAATATCTTTTTTATCCCCGGTAATAGAATTTGTATTAAATATAGTTACCCCAGCAGTAACAGAAATAATTAAAGTTATTGGCTATGTGATAGATGCACTATCTGGTTTATTAGATTTTATAATAGGAGTATTTACTGGCGATTGGGAAAGAGCATGGAATGGAATTAAAGAATTTTTTATAGGTATATGGAATGCTTTAAAAACTGCAGTAGCAACAATACTTAATATTATTAAAGATAGTATAGTGTCCGTATTAAATGTAATAAAAAATATCTGGAATACCGTATGGAGCTGGATAAAACAGTTAGCAAATACAATATGGAATGGAATAAAGACAATAATATCAAATGCAATAAATGGAATAAAAAATACTATTTCAAACGTACTTAATGGAATAAAAAATATCTGGAATAATGTATGGAATGGGTTAAAAACTACAGTAACCAATATATTTAATGGAATATGGAACACAATAAAAAGAATTATAAACTCTATTTTAGGTGGAATCGAGGGTATGGCAAATGGCGTTGTAAAAGGAATAAATAAGGTAATATCAGTAATGAATAATTTAAGCTTCGACATTCCAGATTGGGTTCCAGGAATGGGCGGAAAAAAATTTGGATTTAACATCGGCTATATGAGCGAAGTATCATTACCAAGATTAGCAAAGGGAAATGTCGCTTATGAAAAAACACTAGCAATTTTCGGAGAATATGCAGGAGCAAGCAATAACCCAGAAATAACAGCCCCACAAAATATAATGAGAGAAACGTTTGAAGATGTTTTATCAAATTATAATAACGAAAATAGCGATAGGCCTATAAATCTTACAGTAAACGTAGGAAGTACAAAACTAGGACAAATATTATTAGACAATTTAAGAGATATGAAAAGACAATCAGGGAAAGACATAGAAGCATTAGTAGGAGGATAAAATTATGTTATGGAAAGAACATGGAGATACGGGAAATTTACCAACACCGTCAACATATAGTGCAGACATAGAAGATACAGACAAAGACAGTTATTCTTCTATTGTTGATGGTTCTTTAATAGATAATCCCATAGCTGTAGGAATGTTAAAGCTTTCTATGTCATGGGATTTTAACACAGAAGAAGAAGCAGAACAACTTATACAAAAGACATATAAAAACCCATTTATATTGGATGTTAAAGTTCCAGTAGTAAATGGAGGTTTTTTAGAAAATGCAAAGTTTAGAGTATCAAAAAGAAAAGTCGAAATGATAAGTACAGAAAAAGAAAAGAGTACTTCCAAAACAAAATGGAAGTGCTCTTTTAATTTAATGCAAAAAGAATTAACAGAAGCTCAAAAAACAGCAGTAGAGGGGGCAAATAGTTAATGTATAGTACAAGTAATAACTATAAGTCTAAAGTATACAATGTAACTCATTTATTAAAAGTATACATAAATGACACAGAGATAGATTCTAAATATATATTAGACTGTAAACCTTCAAAAAAAGCTTTCTCAAGTGATGAGTTTGCATTGGGCTGTATAGAAGCACAAAGCATAGAACTAAAATTATATAAATCAGTAATACCTGCAACTATAAACAAAGTAGAAATCAAGAGCGGAATAACAGGCGAAATAATACCTGTTGGAGTATTTAATGTGGATGATATAAGCAAAGAAGACGATTACACAGTAACATTGAAATTACGCGATAATATGATTAAATTTGAATTTAATTATAATGGAAAAACACTAATAGATAGTAATAATAGAAAAGCAAAAATAATACAGGTACTACAAGACTTATGTACAAAAGCAGGAGTAGAACTTCGGTTCTACTTCTTTTTTAAACATGAATAAGGAAATAGCAGTGTACGACAATACAGTATCAGCAAGAACTTATTTAAGTTATATAGCAGAACAAGCTGGTGGAATAGCAGTAATAGGTAGAGATGGAAAACTATATATAAAAACAATCGGAGAAAGTTCAGTTACACTTCCATTAAAGTTATTTAAGACTTTTAAATGGGGAGAAAAATTTAAAATAACACGTGTAAGATATGATGATGGAATACAACTATTTGAAAAAGGAGATACAACAGGCAATACAGTTTATATCAGCCAAGACAATATGTACATAGTTGATCAAGATCAAATCAATAATATTTATAACACATTAAAAGGACTAGAATTTTACAGTTTTGAGGGCGAAAGCATAATAGACCCAGCACTAGATACAGGAGATATCGTTGTTATAGATGGTAAAAATGTAATATACCAGGGTTCAATGCAGTTCTCGGGACGTTGGATTGCAAATATTGAAAGCAAAATACAATGTAAAGCAAAAGAGGAAACAACTACTAGAACACCATCACAAAGAACTATAAACAGAAGAGTGGAGTCAAATATTAATCAGATAGATGGAAAAATAACTCAACTAACCGAAGAAACCACAGAGAACACACAAAAGCTAACCAAAGTAGAGCAAGACGTAAATGGAATAACCAGTAAAGTATCATCAGTAGAGCAATCAGTAGAAAACATAACCAAAATAGAAGGTACAGCAGAAGGAAAGAACATATATATAGATGATGCATCTGCGGAACCATTAATAGATATAATGCTAGAGGGCGAGAGCCAACAGGGAGCAAGCCCTAGCCCAGATAATCTAAGCAAAATAGAGAATTTGGAGGGAAAGAACAAAGTTAAAGAAATAAATTGGAAACAGATGCCAAGTATATCAACAGGAGCAACTATAACAAATGTAAACGGATATGGAACAGATTATATTGACGTTGATAATACAAAACAATACATTTTTAGTTATCTTGGAACATCAGGTTCTAAATATATTGTATATTATGATAAAGACAAAAACTTTTTAGGATATGATACTGAAATACAAATAAATAACTTTGCAAAATGGAATGAAACAGGATATGTACGTTTAAGAATAGATTGTCCTCAAGGTTCTGTAACAGCCTTTCAGTTAGAAGAAGGCACAGTAGCAACAGGTTACGTACCATATAATTCTCTAGAAATAAAAGATGTAGGAAAGAATCTATATGCAGGAAATGAAATAACAATAAATGGCACATATTCTTCAAATACATCTGTTAATTTAGGCTCAAGATATTTAAGTGAGGGAACTTATACTATTAGTTTGACTAATAGTTTACCAAACAATAGTTATATATATTTAGGCGCGAATGGTTCAATAGCAACGGCTATAAGGAACAAAGCAACTTTTACATTAACAGAAGAACAAAATGTTCCAATGCGACTAGTTGTTAAAGCTGGAACATATAGCAACTTTACTACGAAGATAATGATAGAAAAAGGCATGGTCGTAACAGACTACGAACCCCACCAACAACAAACAGAATACTTCCCATTATCAGAAGGACAAAACCTATACAAAAACTCTTATTTGGTAGATGATGGAATACATCATAGTAGGAAACAAGTTGTGCTGGATGGGACAGAAACAGGTTGGTATACGCTAGCAAACCAAACTGGTACAAACACCTCATATTTCTGTATACCTAAAAGTGATATGAAAAAGGCGAGCACATTAATTTGTGATAAATTTATTAATCGAAACGTTTGGAATACTGATGAAGAAGGCATTCAAAGTATTATAGATAATTTTATAAGATTAAGAATCAATACTAGCAGAGCAAGCACGGTTGCAGAGTTAAAAACTTGGCTATCAAACAACCCTATCAGAGTAGAATACGAGCTAGCCGAAGAAGAAATAGTACCTTATACAGAAGACCAAAAAGAAGCGTGGGAGAAATTAAGACATTTTACATTATTTAGAGGTATTAATAATATAACAAGTACAGCAAATGCGAAAATCACATATGTTAGAGATAATGGGTTAAGCGACACATACGAAACCAAGCGAAACGTAAAAGAAAATCACTACACAAAAAGTGAAACAGACTCACAAATAAGTCAAACAGCAGACTCAATCAAAGAGTCAGTCAAAGCAATAAACGAACAAACACAAGAAAAGCTTGCAACATTGGAGCTAGACAATCAAAGTTTAGAATTTGCAACTAAAAGAACCGGTGGAAACAATTTAATTAGAAATAGTGCAATGATTAATGATAATAATTTTTGGTTAGCACACGCTAAATATCCATATCAAGAGTCAGATACACCACCTGACAGTCCTACTGAAGGGGCATACTGGTATTGTACTGCTAATAGTGGAAGTTACATAGAAAATCAAATGTATGTGTACAACAGTGGTTGGAAAGAATCAGAGTTATCAAGAAAATCATTGCTAAGTGCTCAAAACTACTTCGCTTATACAACTTCTAGCGAACATTGGGCAAACGGCAAAAATGCTAATGAAAATACACTGAGTGGACGAGTTATTAAGCTTGATGGAAGACAAGACTATACAGTATCACATATATTCAATATCACAGAACCTATTACATTAAATCAAAATGAAAACAAAATGGCAATATCATACTTTATAAAAAACAGTATAGTACAAGGAAATGTCTGCGTAGGACTAATGTTCCTTAATGAAGCAGATTTTACTGAGGTAGAGAAGCCTTATTCATTGTATGAACCTGGTATTATACTGACACCAGACGATTTGAAAAATTTAACTAAAATAGAGCAAATAATAGAAATACCTAAGAAATCAGACTTTATACCTGTAGTTGTAAGTAACACAGCACCTACAGATACAACCAAGAATTGGTTAGATACAACGATATACTTAGTTAAAAAATATAACTCGCAAACATCACAGTGGGAAATATTAGATACAAAAATGTCATTATATAACGAGAGTTCAAGAGAAGTTTGGACTTATAGATATTTCTACGGATTCTATTACCAAACGCCAATAATATACGATACAGCAGAAATCAAGAGTTGTTATGTGGCATTAACATTTTATCCTGCATTCGCAGTTTACACAGGAAATGTAGAGCCTACGCCTTACAAAGGGCTGTATTGGAACAATAAAACAACAAATTTAGTTAAGAGAGCAAAATATAATGATACTACTTTTGCAGAGTGGGAAACACTTGATATTCCAAGTAGTTTATTGCCAACTGGTGCTAGTTTAGGTGTTGAACTATTTGATTACATAGTGCCGATTAAGGGATTCGTTGAAATTGCTGATTTAAAGCTTGAATATAACACTATGTGTACTCAGTGGACTCAATTTCCTAGGGAAGTTTATGGCAAGAATTATAAAATGGACGAAAAGGGCTTTTGGATTCAAGCAAATCAAAATACTATGTTTATAGATGAGGACGAAATCCTAGCAACATATAAAGGAATAAATATATTCCAAATTAATAAGGATTTAGCATATTTTTACAAAATACAAGCAACAGAGAGTATAGAAGTAGGAAACTATTTCTTGAAAACTCAACAAATTAATTCAAAGAATATGCTGTTACTTTATTGAAAGGAGAGCATATGGCAATATCAAGTAATATATCAATAACACAAAACTCACAGAATATAGCAAACAATAAAAGTAATATAACTGTTAGAGTACAAGTAACAACAACAGGAGAATCATATAACGGATACTCTAAGCCAGGTACTTGTACAATAAACGGAACACCATACGATTTTAGCCATAATATACCTTACCAAGCAACTACAACAATCTTTGAAAAGACATTAGACGTGGCACACGACAGTAACGGAAAGAAAACCGTTTATGCTAGTTTCTCGTTCCAAACAGGTATATCAGCAGGAACAATAACTGGGTCAACGTCCAAAAAATTAACAACAATTCCTAGAACTTCCGAAGTAAGTTTAAGTAAAAAGAATTTCAATATTGGCGAAACTATAACAATATATACTAACCGAAAAAGTGCTAGTTTCACGCATACAGCAGTTACCAAATTCAATGGACAGACAGTTAGAACACAAACAGGGATAGATGCTTCATATAGTTGGAATACAAATGAATTATTTGCTAAAATTCCAAATCAAAACCAGGCTAATGGTACAGTGGAACTTATAACTTATAGTGGTGGTACTAGAATAGGAACAAGTACAGTTGTTGATTTTACAGGTCATGTAGTAGATAGCGACCCAGTATTTAATAATTTTGATTGCGAAGATACTAATCCAATAACTAAAACTTTAACTGGAAGTAATCAAAAGTACATAAGAAAATATAGCAATCTAAAAGTAACAATAACAAGTGCAAATAAGATGACTACCAAGAATAGTGCTACACCTAAATATTACAATATTGTGGTTGGTAATAAAATTGAAAAATTAGATTATTCAACATCAGACATATCAAAATCTATAAATAATATGGACGACAATACAGTAACAGTTTTTGCCGTTGATAGCAGAGGAAACCAAAAAGACAAAACAAAAGCATTAGATATTGTTGAATATTCCGAAACTGTTTTACAAAGCGTTAAGATTGAAAGAAAAGAAGGTGTAGGGGAAACAGTCTTAATAAGTTTATCTGGCAAATATGCAAATATTAATTTTGGAGCCAAAACAAATACAGTCAAAAGCATTCAATTTCGAAAAAAGAGTAAGACAGATACCGAATTTGGAAGTTGGGTTGAAATAAAGCAATTGGTTACAATAGACACTGAAAACGGCACATTTAGCTGTGCCTCAAAAGAAATTACAGGACAAACTTTCACTTTAGGTACAGAGTATGACATAGAAGTTCAAGTTAAAGATGAATTGAGTTCAGACACAGAACCAGTATCTCTTAATAGTGGAAAAGTGCTACTTTCAGCACTGAAGAATAAAGGAATTAGTATTGGGGGAATTTATAATGAAAAATTAGGAGGACCATTACAACTAGACAACAAGAACGTTATAGATTGGATTAATAGTAAACAGGATAAACAAAAACATATTTTAAAAGCTATACTTTCTACAGACAATACAGTAATAACTAGCACAGCTAACTGGCAATCTATTGAAGTGCCTTTAAATCAATACATTAAAATAGGAGATAAGTTAAGATTTGAAAATAATAGAATTTATATTGCAACAGATGTTAAGTATATCAAATTTTCTGCAAAAGTTTTACTTTGGGAGTTATCATCTTCGGCTAAGATGATTGGTTTAATTATACAAGGAAATAAAAATTATGCTATGTCTAATTGTTATAAAAGTTTATATGGTAATTGTGATGTTCTAACTATACCAGAAACAATAATAAAAGTTAATCAAGACAATTCAACGACAGAAGAAACTATAATGGCGCTTGTGTATTTCGATAATCCAAGTAGCGGAAAGCTACGTAAATATGGACAATCAACTTTCTTGCAAGTAGAAGTAGTAGATTGTTAGGGAGGTGTAGGAATGAAGGAGTTAGGAGAGTTAGTAAAGCTGATTTTTCAACATGGTGGAACGGCAATAATGGCAGGTCTATTTGTACTTTTTCTCTTTTATGACAGAAAAGACCGAAAAGAGAAAGAAATTTCAGACAAAGAAGAAAAGAAAGCAGAAAGAGAGTCAAACAATGCTATATTGAAAGAATTATCAGCAAGCAATAGAAATATAGCGGAAAGTTTGAATTTACTCAAAACTAGCATGGACAATACAAATAATGAATTTAAGCAACATGATGAACGCGCAATCAAAGGCTTTCAAGGAATACATGAAGATTTAATAATTTTGAAAGAAAGAAGGTGAGAACATGGAGAAATTAAAGAAAGCAGCAAAATATACAACTAATATTTTAGCAATAGTAAGTGCTTTAATTGCAGGAATTAATGGAGTAGAAGGTATAACAATACCATACGCGATACAAATAGTGCAAATCATTGCAGTTGTGCAAGGTGTTATAGGTACTTACTTATTAGGTCAAAAAGTAATTAAGGAGGAAAAATAAATGAAGATAGTAGAAAATAATTTTAAGTTTGGTACAATGGATATAAGAAATACAACAGAACAAATTGTATGTCATCATAGTGGAGTAACTGTTTTACAAAGTGTAGAAATAATACATGACTATCATAAAAATACAAAAGGTTGGGCAGGAATTGGGTATCATTTTTATGTTAGAAAAGACGGTTCTATATATAGAGGACGTCCAGAGAATACAGTAGGTGCACATGCAGTAGGAGCAAACTACAATTCAATAGGTATTTGTTTTGAAGGAAACTTTTCAAAGGAAGAAATGGGACAACCTCAATTAAAAGCAGGGCAAGAATTAATTGCATATTTAAAAGAAAAGTATAATATATCTAAAGTAGTAGGGCATAGAGATATAGACAACTCTGAATGTCCAGGCAATAATTTTCCAATGGACGAAATAAGGAGTGGCAAAGTTGGATCTCCAAATAATTCAAAAGAAGAAATAGTAAAATCCTTACAGAAAGCGTTAAATAAAGATTACAATTGTGGCTTAGATGTAGATGGAATAATAGGACCGCTAACAACAAAAGCAGTAAACAACAATATGGTAAGAAACTTTACTGTAGGAGAATTTGCTAGATGGGTTCAAGAAAGACTAATCGCAAAAGGATATAGTTTAAACGAATTTGGAGTAGACGGCAGATATGGAGACGAAAGCGAGAAAAAAGTAAAGGAGTTCCAAGCAAATTGTGACATAGATGTTGATGGAATTGTAGGAATAAATACAGTTAATAGATTAATATAGAAAAAGGCTAGACATTAAGTTGTCTAGCTATTTTTTTTTGCCATTTTGAGGTAATATAATTACTCTAATCAAAAATAAAAAAGGCTTAAAAACGATTGTGATGCGTCGATTTTTAGACATTTTGAAGGAAAATGTTATTTTATGTAAAACTTGATTTTATAGGAAAATTATGGTATAATATTGACAGATAAATACAAAAATGTTACAATTTTGTTGCAAAAATATTACAATTTGTTATATTAATTACAATTTTGTTATATTTATTTACATTTTGTAAAGTTTTGTATATATTTCTCGTATAAATATTCTGTTACATAGCAGAATATGACATATTTTTTCTTTAGTATATGCTAAAATAACTACTAAGGAAGGAAGTGTACTTATGAGAAAGATAGGAGGAGTGAATATGGAGGCAATAGCTCGTTTAACAGGCAAATTCACAAAAGAAAAAGCACCGAAGAGATATTGTAGCGTATATGAATCTCTTGAAGAAAGTTTAAAAGAAGTAAAACTACATAAAGAAGGGAAAATACATTTAGATACATGGGATGAGTACCTAAAAAAGAAACATAATAAGGGGTAATGTGGTGTGTATACGATAATTCCAACTGAAAAATTTAAAGAAGATATAGAATATTATGAATCCAAAAAAAGATTTAAACATATAGATGAAGATATAGGTACAGTAGTCAAAGATTTGGTTACTGGAAATTTAGTTGGAAATGAAATACCTCGGATTGCACTTAAACGATGAAAATAACAAGATTATAAAAGTTAGAATTGCAAATACGGATACAAGAATGGGCAAATCAAATGGATATAGAATGATATATTATGCAATAAAGGAAGATTTAAATGCATATTTATTATCTATATATTATAAAAAAGATGATAAAAGAGTTTTAACAAATGAAGAAATAATAGAATTAGTAAATAAATATTGTTTATAAAAAGACTAGCAATAGTCTTTTTTTATTACTTAAAAGTTCCTTCAACATTTAGCAATAAATCAATAATCTGTGATATTTCGTACACTTCTTTGCTATCCAATCCAAAAACTTCAATTCTGTGGTACATTTCTTCTTTCAATTTATTTACGTCATTATCATAATAAAATAAGTCTTTTATTGTAACATCTAAAGCATTTGCAATTTTATCAAGAATCTTCATTGTTGGATTAAATACATTATTGTTTTCCAGTTCTCTTAAATAAGTTCTCGAAATTCCCGTAACCTGACTTAATTTATATAAAGTTATATTTTTGCTTCTTCGCAAAAGCTTAATTACAAAAACATACATAAAATTACTCCTACAGTTATTATTAATCTATTTTAGTATGTTTATACAAAAAAGAAAATATGGAACTCCCAGCTCCATATCCAAAAGCTTGAAATCCTTGAAAAATAAGGATTTTTTGATTATATACAGTTTTAGAGAGAGTAGTATTTTGTCGAACGATTTTGTTTGACATTTTTCGACAGCGATTATATAATTTAATCAATAAAAGAAACGCGTTTCTCCTGAGAGGAGAATTTATATGGAATTAGAAGAAATAGTAAAAGAAAGAATCAAAGAAAATGAAAAATTATTTAGTAAAGAAGAATTAGAAACGATAGAAAATAATATTATATTAACTAAGAAAGTATATATGATTGGATTAGTAAATGGAAAACAAATATATGGAAAATAATTACAATAGCATTTATCTACTTTTTATCTACTCAGTTTAGAAACTTTATAAAACTATATAGTATATGTATTTGTAAAATGCCTTAAATTAATCTGATTTAAAAAGATTAGAAAAATATAGGGTTTACAATTTTTGAACAGTTGGTTCAGGTGTTGTTTCAGAAGTTATTGAATAATATAAATCATGGAATATAGAAAAGGCAAGGGTTACAAGAAATTGCAACACCTTGCTTTTTTGTACTATTTTAAAATTTCATCAACTTTTTTCAGGCTCAATTACAAATAAAATTAATTTTATTAATAATATTTTCTTTAGTCTAAAGTAGAAAAATGTAGGGTCGATTTTAATCGCCTGTATAACAATTTTAAATCTAAGTTTAACCAATCCCTTAATCTTAGAAAAGTCTATTTTTCATTTGACTTTTTTGGTTTTTAATTATATACTATACGTGTTAAAATAATTGAAGGAGAGAATTTTTATATGAAAATCTTCAAAATGACTATATTAATGGTGCTAATAATATTATTTACTATGTTTTTTACAACAAACATATCAAAAGCAACAACAGTAGAGGTAACAACAGATAATTTGAATTTTAGAAGAGAAGCATCAACAGATTCAGAAGTTATAATGGCGTTTCAAACAGGATATAAATGTGAACTAATTGCAGAAGAAGGAAATTGGTATAAAGTTAAATATTTAGGAATGATAGGATATATAAGTAAGGATTATGCAAAAAAAGAGCAAGAACCTGAAAAAACGGAAGCTAATGCAGAAACACCAACTACTACTAATACAGAAGAACCTCAAAAACCAGATGAACAACAAACAGAAACAATTAGTAATAAAGTATTAAAAGATACAAGTATAAAAATTTTACCACTTATTTATTCAGAAAATATAGGTTCACTAAAACAAGGAACACAAATAGAGGTTATTAATACAACAACTACTTGGGCATATATACAAACAAATCAAATAAGCGGTTGGATAAGAAAAGACATAATATCAACAGAAACAAGTACAAAGAATAATCAAGCAAATAATAATGCAGGAGCTACAACTAAGAATGAAGAAAATAATAATGTAAAATACGAAGAAAAGACAGCATATGTAAATGATACAGCAGTTAACATGAGAAAAAGTGCTACAACAGATAGTGATATAATAAAGGTACTTGCGTTAAACACAGAAATTACACTAATAGGAGAAGAAGGAGATTGGTATAAAGTTAAAAGTTCAGAAGATGTAGGGTATATTGCTAAAAGGCTTGTATCAGAACAAAAAAAGGAAACAACGTCTAGAAGTGCAGAAGTAAGAACTACAACAAATATACCAGAAACAGCAAATGATAATACAGAAACAACATCTTCAACTAAAGGCGAAGATGTTGTGGCATATGCAAAACAATATTTAAACTGCCCATATGTTTATGGAGCAGCTGGACCAAATTCTTTTGACTGCTCAGGATTTACAATGTATGTGTACAAGCATTTTGGAATTTCGTTGCCACATGGAGCAACATCACAATCACGTTATGGAACAGAGCTAAACATTAATAAAAGTGAGTTAAAAAGCAAATTGAAACCAGGAGATTTGGTATTTTTCTTGGATTATCCAACATATGATGGTATAGGACATGTTGGAATATATATAGGAGATGGAAATTTTATACATGCTTCTTCAGGAACAGGATATTGTGTTAAAATTTCTACTTTACTAGATGGTGGATATTATGACAGATATACAGCAGCTAGAAGAATATTTTAAATTAAATAGGGGGCATACACTTTAGGAGTGATAAATATTAAAAGATTATTTTGTGTTGCCTCGATAAGCTATATAATAGGAATAATAATGAGGCTATACTTTGGAAGTATAGCTTTTTTAAGTATACCAATAGCTGTTATAATTTTATTAATAACAAAAAATAAAAAGATAATAGTGATTTTAATATGTTTAATAATATCCATTGGTTATGTTAGTATTTTAGAAAACAAGTATAGCAAAATAAGTGATATGCCAATAAAAGAAATGGTAACAATTATCTCAGACATACAAGAAAAAGAGTATAAAAAAGTTTGTACTGCTAAAATTGTAAGGAATAATAAAAAAATATTAATAAATATAAAAATGTCACAAGATATTCCAAGCATAAAATATGGAGATTCACTATATATAGAAGGAGAATTTAAACAGCCAGAAGAAGCAAGAAATTATAAAGGATATAATTATAAGCAATATTTAAAAACTAAAAAAATTATAGGAACTGTAGAACTAGAAAAAGTTAAAATATTAAAATCAAGTAATGGTAGTTTTATACACAATATACAAAAATATATTAGAGATACAATAAATGGAACATTAACAGATGAAGAAGGCAATTTGTTGTTAGCAATATTATTGGGCGATAAGGACAAATTAAGTGAAGACATACAAGAGAGTTTTAAAACAAGCAATTTATCACATATGCTTGCTGTATCTGGGGCTCATGTATCATACATAATTCTTGGACTAACATATGTATTACAAAATTCTATTATTGGAAAGAAAAATGGAAAAATAGTTTGTATAATTTTTTTACTTGTTTTTATGGCAATAACAAACTTTACACCATCTGTTACAAGAGCTTGTATAATGGCTATTTTGACACTGTTTTCAAGCATAATATATAGAAAATCAGATGTATATACAAATATTTCTGTAGCAGCATTAATTACGCTAATATTTAATCCATATAGTTTGTTAGATTTGGGATTTCAATTATCATATGGAGGGACAATTGGGATAATTATTTTTATAAAAAGAATACAAGAGAAAAAATCAAATAGTAAAGTAATAAATTATATAAAACAAATGGCATTAGTTTCTATATATGCTAACATTATAATTATTCCAATTATGATGTATCATTTTAACACAGTATCTTTTACATTTATAATTTCAAACATAATGGCTTCTCCAATTTTAGGAATAATTGTAATAACTGGATTCTTATTTATAATAGCATCAATTACAGTAAAACCACTAACAAGGCTTATTGCGATATTTATAAAACCAATATTAAGTATATTAATTAAAATATCACAGATATGCTCCAAATTACCATTTTCTAATATTTTAGTTGTAACACCATACATGTTTAATGTTATATCCTATTATGCAATTATACTATATTGCATAAAAAGCAAAAAAAATAATAAATGCAAAATTATAATATGTTTGTTAATTGTTTTAATTCTAATTAATTTTATAATATATATATTTCCACAAAAATTAAGAATATTTTTTATAGATGTAGGACAAGGGGATAGTACATTAATAATAACTCCAGACAAAAAAACGGTGCTAATAGATGGAGGAGGCAGTGATAGCTTTGATGTGGGAAAAAAAGTACTTTTACCATATTTGCTAGATAGGAGGATTTTGAAAATTGATTATGTTTTAATATCACATTTTGATACTGACCATTGCGGAGGAATACTTACTATAATGGAAAAAGTGAAGGTTAAAAATATAATTATTTCCGAGCAAGCAGAACATAGTGAAAATTATGAAAGATTTAAAAAGTTGATGATACATAAAAAAATTAGGTTAATAGAAGTAAAGAAAGGGGATAAAATAAAAATTGAAAGATATTCAGAATTTAAAATATTATTCCCAACAAGTAGACTATTATCAGAAAATCCGTTAAACAATAATTCAATAGTAGCACAGTTTAATTACAATAATTTTAAAATGTTATTTACAGGAGATATTGAGAAGTTGGCAGAACAGCAAATATTAAAAGCAGAAAAAGCAGAAATAAGGGCAGATATATTAAAAGTAGCTCATCATGGTTCAAAAACATCGTCAATACCAGAATTTATAAAAGCGGTTAAACCGAAGATAGCATTAATAGGAGTTGGAAAAAATAACACTTTTGGTCATCCAAATCAACAAACAATTAAAAATTTAGAAAACATTAAGTGCAGGATTTATAGAACAGATTTACAGGGAGAAATAATTATAAAAATAGATCAAAAAGGAAGGATGAATGTTAAGAGTAAATTAAAAATAAAATAATACAAATTTAAAATTTACTTGCCAAAAGGAAAAAATTGGGCTATTATTATATAGATAAGTAACAAGAAAAATTTTCCAGATTAATAAAAGGGGGCATAAAATTAAAAATGGCAGACAAATTAATTATTGTTGAGTCACCAGCAAAAGCAACTACAATTAAAAAGTTTTTGGGTGGCAATGTAAAAGTATTAGCGTCTATGGGACATATTAGAGATTTGCCAAAATCTAAGTTAGCAATAGATATAGAAAATGATTTTACTCCAGAATATATAAATATAAGAGGAAAGGGAGCTTTAATAAAAACATTAAAAAAAGAAGCAAAAAATGCAAAATATGTGTATCTGGCAACTGACCCTGACCGTGAAGGAGAAGCAATAGCATGGCACTTAGCATATATATTGGAAATACCAGAAGATGAAGTGTGCAGAGTTACATTTAATGAAATAACAAAAGAGGCGATACAAAAATCTATAAAAAGTCCGAGAAAAATAGACAAAGACCTAACAGATGCACAGCAGGCGAGAAGGGTATTAGACAGAATAGTAGGATACAAAATAAGTCCAATACTATGGAAAAAGGTTAAAAGAGGGTTATCAGCAGGTAGAGTTCAGTCTGTAGCGGTTAAGTTAATAGTTGATAGAGAAGAAGAAATAGAAAAGTTTATACCAGAAGAATATTGGAATATAACAGCACAGTTATTAGAACCGAAAACAGAAAAAACATTTGAAGCAAATTTTTATGGTAAAGAAGGAAAAAAACTTGAATTACATTCTAAAGAAGATGTAGATAATATAATAAAGCAAATAGAAAAAGGGCAATATATAGTAACAGATGTAAAAAAAGGTGAGAAAAAAAGAACACCAGCTCCACCTTTTACAACAAGCACAATGCAACAAGAAGCTTCACGAAAATTAGGATTTACTCTTAAAAGAACAATGAGCATAGCACAAGGATTATACGAAGGAGTTAATGTTGGAGCAAAGGGAACAGTAGGATTAATAACATATATGAGAACAGACTCTACAAGAATATCTGAAGAGGCAAGAGCATATGCAAAAGAACATATAGTAAAAACTTATGGAGAAAATTACTACGAGAATAGATATTATAAAACAAAACAAAATTCTCAAGATGCACATGAGGCAATAAGACCAACATATATAGACTTAGAGCCAGAAACTATAAAACAGTATTTGACACCAGAACAATATAAATTATATAAATTAATATACAATAGATTTATAGCAAGTCAAATGTCAGCAGCAATTTATAATACTGTATCTGCTAATATAGATGTAAATACATATAATTTTAGAGCTTCAGGACAAAACTTGAAATTTAAGGGATTTATGACTCTATATGTTGAAGTTCTAGAAAATGAAAAAGAAGAGGTTGAACTATCTTTACCAGAATTAGAAATAGGTGCAACAGTTATAAAACAAAAATTGAATTCAAAACAAAGTTTTACAGCACCTCCACCAAGATATACAGAAGCAAGCCTTGTAAAAGCCTTGGAGGAAAAAGGCATAGGTAGACCAAGTACATATTCTCCAACAATTACAACAATATTAGAAAGAAGATATATAGAAAAAGAACAAAAACAGCTAATGCCAACAGAATTAGGCAAGGTTGTAAATAAATTATTGGTAGAAAACTTTCCAAATATAATAGATGTGGAATTTACAGCTAAAATAGAAGAAGAATTTGATGCTGTTGCAGAAGGAAAAGAAAATTGGAAACAAATATTAAGAGAATTTTATCCACCATTTAAAGAGCAATTGGATAAGGCAGAAAAAGAATTAGAACATGTTACAATAGCAGATGAAGTAACAGATATTCCATGCGAAAAATGTGGAAGAATGATGGTAATAAAATATGGTAGATATGGCAAATTTTTAGCTTGTCCGGGTTATCCAGAATGCAAAAATGCAAAACCAATAGTAGAAAACATTGATGTTCCATGTCCGGTATGTGGAGCAAAAGTACAAGTAAGAAAAACAAAAAGAAAGAAAAAGTATTATATTTGCGAACATAACCCAGAAACATGCAACTATATTTCTTGGAATAAACCAAAAATAGGAGAAAAGTGGGAACCAGAAAAAGAAAAAGAGGTTACAAAACCTAAAAGAAAAACAAGGAAGAAAAAATAGTAACCAATAAATAAACAAAATTAAAAAAAGAACTTGTTAAAAAGCCAGTTATGTGATATAAAATATATATAAATGGAAGTGAAGAAAGGTGGAATTTTCTCGTGGAAGATATTGAAAAAAAAGACAAAAGAACAATATTAGTAGTAGACGATGAAAAGCCAATTGTTGAAATTTTAGTATATAATTTACAAAAAGAAGGATATGATACATTAGAAGCATATGATGGAGAGACAGCAATACAGCTTGCACTGGAAAAAAAGCCGGATTTAATTTTATTAGATATAATGTTACCAAGAGTGGATGGATTAACAGTTTGCAAAAGAATAAGACATACACTAAATGTACCAATAATAATGTTATCAGCAAAGGATGAAGAAATAGACAAAATATTAGGATTAGAATTGGGAGCAGATGATTATATAACTAAACCATTTAGTATAAGGGAACTAATAGCAAGGGTAAAAGCTAATTTAAGAAAATCAGAAGTTTCATTAAATGTTTCTGAAGAAAAATATAAGGAAAACGAAAATTCTAAAATAGAAGTAGGAGACTTATCATTAGATTTGGAAAAATTTGAGGTAAAAGTAAGAGGAACAGTAATAGATTTAACTATACGAGAGTTTGAAGTCTTAAAATATTTGGCAAACCAGCCAGGACAAGTAGTAACAAGAGAAACTTTATTGGAAAAAGTTTGGGGATATGAATATTATGGAGATATAAGAACAGTTGATGTTACTGTAAGAAGAATAAGAGAAAAAATAGAAAAAGATACATCAAGTCCTAAAATATTAATTACAAAAAGAGGAGTAGGTTATTATATAGCTTCAAAATAGATAAAAACGCAGTAAAGAGCAACTCAATCTTTACTGCGTTTTATAATTTATCATATTAAAAATAAACCTATATAAAGACAGAAAGGAATGTAAACCAAAATGACAAAAAATATTCAATTTAGGATACTATTAATATTTTTAATAATAGGAATAGCATTTATAGTAGGGATATCTTGTTACAGCATATCGATTTTGGAGAATTTGAAAAATATGCAAAATCAAGTAGAACTGCAACAAAATTTGACAAATCAAATTGAAAATTTAAAATCTATTTCGGCTGTGAGCATGGGCACATTTTTTATTATTATATTAATAATGGGAATTTTTATTTCTAAATCTATAACAAAGCCAATAACAAAATTGATAAAAAGTGTAGAAAAAATAACAGCTGGCGAAGATGTAAAATTAGAAAGTGAAAATGGAACAGATACCCAAATTGGAGAACTAGTTAATGCATTTACATTAATGACAAATGAATTAAAACAAAATATAAATGAAATAGAAAGGCAAAAAAAACAAATAGAAACTATATTGTTGCATATGACAGATGGAGTAATTGCATTTAATATGGAAGGAAAAATAATACATATTAACACAGCAGCAATGAATTTATTAAAATTAGAGCAAAAAGACAATTCATTTGAAAAGATATTTAATAAACTTAAACTTAATATAAACTTAGAAAAAATAATATATCTGGAAAATTGGACTTCATCAGAACATAGATTAACAATAGAAGATAAATGTGTAAATCTATTTTTTGTGCCATTCCAAGACGAGAATAATAGGCAAGCAGGGTTAATTGTGGTTATACAGGATATTACAGAGCATGTTAAACTAGATAATATGAGAAAAGAATTTGTAGCAGATGTATCTCATGAATTAAAAACGCCAATTACATCTATTATGGGGTATGCGGATACTTTATTGGAGGGAGAATATGACAAAGATACACAACAAAAATTCTTAGGTGTAATAAGTTCAGAAGCAAGAAGAATGGCAAGACTTGTTACAGACTTGCTAACTCTTTCTAAATATGATAGCAAAAAAGTTAAATTAGAAGAAACTGAATTTGATTTAGGAGAGCTAACAAAAAAATGTCAAGAAAGATTAAAATTTGAAATAGAGAAAAAACATCAAAATGTAGAATGTTTTGTAACTGCAAATGTGCCACCAGTTAGTGCAGATAAATATGGAATAGAAAGAGTGGTTTTAAATATATTATCTAATGCAATAAAATATACTCCTGAAAATGGTAAAATTAAAATTTATGTTGGATTTGTGTATAATGATGCATATATAAAAATAATTGATAATGGTATTGGAATTTCAGAGCAAGATTTAACTAGAATATTTGACAGGTTTTATAGGGCAGATAAGGCGAGAACAAGAGAAATGGGAGGAACTGGGCTTGGATTGTCAATTGCAAAAGAAATATTGGATCAAAATAAAGGAAGTATAGATATTAGAAGTGAATTAGGAAAAGGAACAGAAGTTATAATAAGAATACCAGCGAAAAAGTAAAATAAAGGTATTGCAAATGATACAAATAAATAGTAAAATTAATACTGATAAAGTAAAGGAGAGAGCGCTGTAAATGAAGCTAGATAGTAAAACAAAAGATATTTTAGAATGGATAATCTGTATAATAATAGCATTTATACTTGCCTTAATAATTAGATATTATGTAGGAACACCTACAATAGTTAAGCAAACATCAATGTTTCCAACATTAGTTCAAAATCAAAGACTTATATTAAATAGATGGGTCAGAACAAAAAAGGTAATGCCAAATAGAGGAGATATAATAACATTTGAGGCTCCAAACATGCCAAGATATAAAACAATAGAAGAAGTTGATTTAACTAATCCTATGGCAGATTACAGTGGAAGACCAACTACGTTTTTTTCTAAATTTGTATACTATGTATTAGAATTAGGAAAGGACAGCTATATTAAAAGAGTTATAGCACTTCCAGGAGAACATGTTCAAATAAAAGATGGAAAAGTGTATATAAATGGGGAAGAACTTAAGGAAGATTACTTAGAGAAAAGTGTTGTAACAGAAGCAGAAAATGGAGCATATACAGACATAATTGTTCCAGATAATTGTGTATTTGCAATGGGAGACAATAGAAAACATTCTTCAGATAGCAGAAGGTTTGGCTGTATTCCATTGGAAAGAATAGAAAGTAAAGTATGGATTAGATTTTGGCCTTTTAATTTATTTGGTAAAATAAAATAAGCGAGGAAAATAGTTGAAATTTGAAGATTTAGTAGGAAATGATAAAGTAAAAAATATGCTTAAAAACTCAATAAATGAAAACAATATTTTACACAGTTATATGTTTGTGGGCACAGAAGGAATTGGAAAGGCAATGTTTGCAAAAACATTTGCTAATATGTTATTTTGTGTTTCTGATGAGGAAAAACCATGTGGGAATTGTAAGCCATGTATAGAATTTTTGGGAAATAACAATCCTGATTTTATGCAGATAGATGCAGAAGATGGTAAGAGTATTAAGATAGAACAAATAAGACAATTACAAGAAAAGGTAATAGAGAAGCCAATAAATTCAGGGAAAAAAGTATATATAATTAATAATAGTGAACTGATGACAATAGAAGCTCAAAATTGCTTATTAAAGACATTGGAAGAACCACCAGAATATGTAGTAATAATTCTGATAGTGTCAAATGAAAATAAATTGCTTACAACAATAAAATCGAGATGTACAAAAATATATTTTGAAAGCTTGTCTAATGAAAAAATAGAAAATTATATAGTACAAAGGCAAAAAGAAAAAGTGTTAAATAAAAACATGCTTGAACTTTGTAATGGAAGTATAGGCAAAGCAATTACTATTCAAGAAAAAATAGAAGAATATGAACAAGTCGAAAAAATAATATTAAATATTGATAAAAATGATATAATAGAAATATGGAATACTGCAGAAGTGTTATATAAAGCCAAAGAAGATATTTTTAATATGCTAGATTATATAAATATTATACTATATAATGAATTATGCAAAAAAAATGAAATTAAATATGCAAATTGCATAAATAGTGTAGAAGAAACAAAAAAAAGATTAGATAATAATGCAAATTATGATATGTCAATAGACATTTTATTACTTAAAATATGGGAGGAATTGAATGAAAAACATCATTGGAGTTAGATTTAAAAAACCAGGTAAAATATATTTTTTTGATCCAGGAGACTTACAAGTTGATTTGAAGGATTATGTTATTGTAGAGACTTCTCAAGGTGAGGAAATGGGAGAGGTAGCAATATGCAACAGAAAATTACCAGATGAAAAATTGGTTGCACCATTGAAACCAATTATTAGAATTGCTACAGAAGAAGATAAGAAACACAATGAAGAAAATAAGAAAAAAGAAAAAGAAGCATTTGAAATATGCCAACAAAAAATAAAAAAACATAAATTAGATATGAATTTGCTTGATGTTGAATATAAATTTGATAACAGTAAAATTTTATTCTTCTTTACAGCAGATGGAAGAATAGATTTTAGAGAACTTGTAAAAGACTTGGCAGCAGTATTTAAAACAAGAATAGAGTTAAGACAAATAGGAGTAAGAGATGAAGTAAAAAGAATTGGTGGCAATGGTGTTTGTGGTAGAGAATTATGTTGTTGCTCATTTTTAGGAAATTTTGAAACTGTTTCTATAAAAATGGCTAAAGAGCAAAATATTTCATTAAATCCATCTAAAATTTCTGGAAATTGTGGAAGACTTATGTGTTGCCTAAAATATGAACAAGATGTATATGAGGATAAATTAAGCAGAATACCTAAAGTAGGTTCAATAGTAAAAACAGAAGATGGTGAGGGAATAGTTGAATCTATAGAAACTCTTAAAGAGATTATAAGGGTAAAATTAAAAGATGGAGATGAAACTTTTTACAAAAAATTTAATGCTAAAGATGTTACACTTATAAAAAGTCCAGAAAATGAAGAAGAGGATCCTGAAGAGAAAGAACATTTAAAAGAACTACAAGAGCTAGAAAAGTTAGAAAAAATGGATACACAAAACAAGACAGATGATGATATATAATAAACAAAAGATGTATTTTTAGGGAGGTGAAAAATATGGCATATAAGATAACAGATAAATGTATAAGTTGTGGAGCATGTGCACAACAATGCCCCGTAGAGTGCATAGCACAAGGCGAGGGAAAATATGTAATAGATCCAGAACAATGCATAGAATGTGGAACATGTGCAGGTGTTTGCCCAGTTGAAGCACCAGAGTTAGCAGAATAAACACGAAGGATAGAGTAAGGTAATCTATGAAAAATGTAGGGGCGATTTTAATTGCTCGCACTTCGAAGAAAGGAAAAATAAAAATGAAAAAAGCAGTACAAATAATATCAATAATAGCTATATTAGCTGTAACATTAATTACATTAACAGGATGCATGAACATAAATTATGAGGTAAAATTAAATAATGATGGAAGTGCAGAAATATCATATTTAATGGGATATGATAAACAATTTTTAAAAGACATGGGAATTTCAACAGATACATTGAAAAATGATGAAACAATGGGAGAAGCAAAAGCAAGCATAGAATCAGAAGGATACACAACTGAGGCATACGAAGACGATAATACATATGGTTTTAGAGCTACTAAAAGTGTTGAAAATATTGAAGATTTTGATATAGAATTAGGGTTATTGACAGAAGGTGAGCAAGCAGATGAAAATAATAAAATAAAATATGAGAAAAATTTATTAAACACAAAATTTGCTCAAGATGCTAAATTGGATTTAACAAATATGCTAGAAGAGTCTACAGAAGAAACATCTGCTATGTTAAACACAATGATAAAGAAAATGAAAATGGTATATAAAATTACATTACCATTCAAAGCAGGCAATAACAATGCTACAACAGTATCAAAAGATGGAAAAACATTAGAGTGGGTATTAATGCCAGGGGAAATAAATGAAGTAAAATTTGAAGCTGCAAAAAGTCCAGTAATAATATATGCTATAATGGTAATAGTAATAGCAGGCATAGCAGTGGCAATTGTGCTAATAATAAATAAGAACAAAAATAAATCAGTAGTAGCTGAAACTGAAAATAAAGAAGAAATAAAACAAGATGAAACAAACCACATGTAAATAACATAATACTAAAAAACAACACATACTAACAAATGTGTTGTTTTTTTGTATAAATAAAAAACAAGTCTTGACAGATATTTTTTTTAATCATATACTTTACTTATATTTATATAAGGAGGTATGCTTTTAAATGAATAATTTAATTGAGATTAGATGGCATGGTAGAGGTGGCCAAGGTGCTAAAACAGCTTCTCTTTTGTTAGCAGATGCTGCTTTTAATACTGGCAAATATATTCAAGGTTTTCCTGAATATGGTCCTGAAAGAATGGGTGCTCCTATTACTGCATATAACAGAATAAGTAACTCTCCTATAACAATACATAGTAATATTTATGAACCTGATTATGTTGTTGTAGTTGATGATACATTACTTGAAAGTGTAGAAGTTACAGCTGGGTTAAAAGAAGATGGTGCAATAATTATTAATACAACTAAAAATTATGACTATCTAAAAAATGTTTTGAATGGATACAATGGAAAAGTTTATACAATTGATGCTAGAGAAATATCTATGGAGGCTCTTGGAAAATATTTTCCAAATACTCCTATGCTTGCTGCAGTTGTAAAAGTAACTGGAATTATGACAGATGAAGAATTTTTAAATGATATGCAAGGATCTTTTAAGCATAAATTTGCAAAAAAACCTGAAGTCATAGATGGCAATATGAAAGCTTTACAACTTGCATTAAATCAAGTAAATTTAATCTCATAAGAAAGGGGTAATTTTATATGTCAAATATAAATAAAAATACTACAGCTGAAAATATGACTATTGGTGGTAATATTTATCAAGCAGGGAATGCTACAAATTTTAAAACTGGCGATTGGAGGAGTATTAAGCCTATATACATTAGTGATAAATGCAAACAATGTGGCTTATGTTTTCCTGTTTGTCCAGAAGATGCAATTCCTGTTAATAAAGATGGAAATCGAGAAGATTTTAATTTTGATTACTGTAAAGGATGTGGCGTATGTGCCAAGGTCTGTCCTTTTAATGCTATAGAAATGAAAAATGAAGGAGAGTAAAGAAAGGAGATTTAATTATGAGTATAAGAGAACGTTTAAGTGGAAATGAAGCTGCTGCTACTGCAATGAAACAAATTAATCCTGATGTTGTAGCTGCCTTTCCTATTACACCTTCTACAGAAATTCCGCAATATTTTTCAACATTTGTTAGTAATGGTGCTGTTGATACGGAATTTGTTGCTGTTGAAAGTGAACATAGTGCTATGAGTGCATGTATTGGTGCAGAAGCCGCTGGTGCAAGAGCAATGACTGCAACTTCTGCTAATGGATTATCTTTAATGTGGGAGATGATATATATTGCCTCAAGTTTAAGACTTCCAATTGTAATGTCTTTAGTAAATCGTGCGGTATCTGGCCCATTAAATATACACAATGATCATTCTGATGCTATGGGAGTTCGAGACAGCGGTTGGATAATGTTATTTTCTGAAAATAATCAGGAAGCATATGATAACTTAATTATGGCGCACAGAATTGCAGAAAATAAAGATGTACTTTTACCTTTAATGGTTTGCCAAGATGGTTTTATAACATCACATTCTATTGAAAATATTGAATTAATAGAAGATGAAAAAGTAAAAGAGTTTGTCGGAAAATATAAGCCAGAACATTATTTACTAAATGCAAAAGAGCCAATGGCTATAGGACCTTTAGACTTGCAGGCATATTTGTTTGAGCATAAGTATCAACAAGCTGAAGCAATGAAAAAAGCAAAAGATGTAATTTTAAATGTAAGTAAGGATTTTGAAGAACTAACTGGAAGAAAATATTCTTTCTTTGAGGAATACAGATTAGATGATGCAGAATTTGCAATTGTATGTATGAATTCAACTGCGGGTACTGTAAAAGCTGTTGTAGATGAATTAAGAGCTAAAGGTATAAAAGCTGGTCTTCTTAAAATTAGAGTATTTAGACCTTTCCCAGCTGATGAAGTTGCAAATGCATTAGGCCATTTGAAAGCAGTAGCTATATTAGATAAAGCGGATTCTTTAAATGCTATTGGTGGAGCATTATTTGAAGATGTTACATCAAGTATGTATGTTAATGGTAAAAATGTCCCAGCTATAAACTATATTTATGGTATTGGTGGTAGAGATACTACTACAAAAGATATTCACACTGTATACACAGATTTACAGGAAGTTGCAAATTCTGGTAAAGTAGAAAACCCATATAGATATTTAAGTGTTAGGAGGGATAAATAATGGCATATAATTTAAAAGAAGTTATGGCAAATAAGCCATCAAGACTTACTGCTGGTCATAGAATGTGTGCTGGTTGTGGTGCTCCTCCAATTGCCAGAATGGTATTAAGAGCATTAAAACCAGAGGATAAAGCAGTTATTTCTAATGCTACTGGATGTATGGAAGTATCAACATTTTTATATCCTTATACTGCTTGGACAGATTCATATATTCATACAGCTTTTGAGTGTGCTGCGGCAACAGCATCTGGTGCGGAAGCAGCCTACAAATCATTAAAGAAACAAGGTAAGCTCCCAGAAAATCAAGAAGTAAAATTTATTACATTTGGTGGCGATGGAGGAACTTATGATATTGGATTGCAAAGCCTATCTGGAGCAATGGAAAGAGGACATGATATGGTTTATGTGTGCTATGATAATGGGGCATACATGAATACTGGAATTCAGCGTTCTTCTGCAACACCAAGATTTGCAGATACTACTACATCACCTGCCGGAAGTGTTATTCCAGGAAAAATGCAATCTAGAAAAGATTTAACAGAAATAATGGTTTCACATCATATTCCATATGTTGGTCAAACCATTGCAGTCAACAATTTTAAAGATTTATATGAAAAATCTGAAAAAGCTATATATACTAAAGGACCTGCTTTTTTAAATGTATTATCTCCTTGCCCTAGAGGTTGGGGATATCCTACAGACATGCTAATGCAAATAAATAAGCTTGCTGTTGAAACTTGCTATTGGCCTTTATATGAGGTTGTAGACGGAAAATATAAAATAACATATAAACCTGCTAAAAAACTACCAATAGAAGAATTTTTAAAACCACAAAAAAGATTTAAACATATGTTTAAACCTGGAAATGAATGGATGTTAGAAGAATTTCAAAATGAAGTAGATAAAAGATGGCAAGCATTATTAGACTTAGAAAAATTAAGTATCTGATATGAACTATATCCCCAAAGGTGTAGTTTCACAATTATATTAGGCAACTACATTTCTGTAATTGCCTATTTTATATACTTATTATACACCCCAAATAATAAAATTGTCATGAATATGATTAATTTCTCTGATATTTTTCTTATATACATTGACCTTTGGACAAAATCCGTATATAATATAAACATTGAAAAGCACTTTTATAATAAATAAAAATGAGAAATTAAAATTCTCTGAAGTTTAAAGGAGGACAAATAAAGATGGGAGAAGTTATAGTTGTAACATCCGGAAAAGGTGGTGTTGGAAAGACAACAACAACAGCAAATCTTGGGTCTGCTTTAGCATTAAGAGGGAAAAAGGTAGTTTTAATAGATACAGATATTGGACTAAGAAATCTTGATGTTGTAATGGGACTGGAAAATAGAATAGTGTATGACATAGTAGATGTTGTTGAAGAAAAATGCAAATTGAAACAGGCATTAATTAAGGACAAGCGTTTTAAGGATTTGTTTTTACTTCCAGCAGCGCAAACAAGAGATAAAAGTGCAGTAAATGAAGAACAAATGAAAGAATTAACAGAAAAACTAAAAGAAGAGTTTGATTACATAATTATAGATTGTCCAGCAGGAATAGAACAAGGCTTTAAAAATGCCATAGCAGGAGCAAATAGAGCCATAGTAGTAACAACCGCAGAAATTTCCGCAATAAGAGATGCAGATAGAATTGTAGGACTTTTGGAAGCGTCAGAAATAAAAAATCCAGAATTAGTAGTAAATAGATTAAGACCAGCAATGGTAAGAAAAGGCGAAATGATGGATGTAGAAGATATTGTAGACTTGCTATCAATAGACCTAATTGGAGTTGTACCTGATGATGAATATATAATTACGCAAACTAATAAAGGTGAACCAGTAGTATCTAACCATAAGGCTCCATCTGGAAAAGCATATATAGAAATAGCTAGAAGAATATTAGGAGAAAACATAGAGGTGACTATACCTGGAAGAAAGGAAAGTTTTTTTGCTAAATTAAAGCATCGTTTTTCTAAAAAATAATTACTGATGGGGGTATAAGATGTTTGAGAATATAATAAATTTCTTTAAAAACATAGGAAAGAATGGAAAAGAAAATTCTAAGGAAACGGCAAAAGAAAGACTACACTTAGTATTGGCACAGGATAGAGCAAATATATCAGCAGACTTTCTAGAAATGATGAAACAAGAAATAATAGAGGTTATAAAAAAATATATAGAGATAGATGAAAAAGCAATAGATGTTAGACTTACAAATAAATCTGGTGATGATGGCACAGTAGGTGCGCCTTCACTATATGCTAATATTCCAATAGTGACTATAAAAAATGAAGCAAGAAAAATTCAAAACAAGGAAGAGGAAGAAAGCACAGAAAAAGAAAAGGAAGAAGACTTAAAACAGATTGAGAAAATATCTGAAGAAGAAAAACCAGAAACAGAAGAAAAATCCACAAAAAAGGAATCAGAAAAGGAAGTAACAAAAGAAAATGAGGAGGAGAAGGAACTAGGAACAATAGGAAAATCACCAAACGAAAAAAATGAAAAAGAGAATAAAGAAGATATAGTTTCAAACGAAAATGATAATGATAATGAGGTAAGCAATGAGGAAACGAATTCTTAAAAATATGGAATGGGGAATACTAATATGTACTGTTATATTAATTATAATAGGCTTGGTAGCCCTATTTTCAGCTACTCAAAACTCAAATTATGATGAACTAAAAAAACAAATAGTTTGGATAATGGTAAGTATACCAATATTAATAGCAATTATAGCAATAGATTATGAGTTACTAATAAAAATAGCCCCAATATTATATGGGATTATTACATTGTTGCTAGCAGGAGTTTTATTTACAACTCCAATAAATGGTGCAACAAGCTGGTATAATATAGGTGCAGTATCATTTCAACCAGCAGAATTAGCCAAGATTGTAATAATATTATCCTTAACATATACAATAGTGAAAATACAGGCAAGAGGGAAAAAAGAAATAAATGTAATATATAAATTAGCAATAATATTAGGTGTAGCAATGGTTCCGGTATTACTAATAATTAAACAACCAGACTATGGAACGGCAATAGCATTTATTATGGCACTAATTTTTATGTTATTTGTGGCTGGAATAGATAAAAAATATATAATTATTGCAATAGCGGTGGTTATTGTAGCAGTTCCATTACTCTACTTTTTTATATTGCCAGAGCATGCAAAAACAAGAATAGATGTATATTTAAATCCAAATTTGGATCCAAGGGGGGCAGGGTACAATATTATACAATCAAAACTTGCAATAGGTGCAGGTCAATTATTTGGAATGGGTCTATTAAAGGGAAATCAAACTCAATTAGGCTTTTTGTATCCTAAAACTACAGACTTTATTTTTTCTGTTATTGGAGAAGAATTGGGATTTATATTTGCAGCAGGAATAATAGTTTTATATGTTGTGCTAATTACAAAGGCTATATATGTTGCTAAAACTGCAAAAGATCTAGAAGGATCATATATTGCAGCAGGAATTGCAGGAATATTCTTTTTTCATATGCTGGAGAATATAGGAATGACAATGGGTTTGTTGCCAATAACGGGAATACCACTTCCATTTGTAAGTTATGGGGGAAGCTCACTATTGAGCAATATAATAATGATAGGAATATTATTAAATATTAGTGGAAGAAGACAAAAAGTATTATTTATAGAATAAGTTGTAATTATAAGATAGTGTAAGGTATTCTATGAAAAATGTAGGGGCGATTTTAATCACCCGAACTTCGAAGAAATTACTAAAAAATTGTAAATGAGGGGAAAATGTATTTAAAAAAAATAAAGATAGGAAATGTAGAATTAGAAAACAATATATTTTTAGCGCCAATGGCAGGAATAACAGACCTGCCATTTAGAACAGTTTGCAAACAATTTGGCCCAGGACTTACATATACAGAAATGGTTAGTAGCAAAGCTTTATATTATAATGATGAAAAGACAAAAAAATTGTTAAAAGTAAACGAGCAAGATAGGCCTATTGCAGTTCAAATATTTGGAAGTGACATTCAATCAATGGAGTTTGCAGCGAATTATGTAAGTGATACAGCAGATATTATAGATATTAATATGGGATGTCCAGCTCCTAAGGTAGTGAAAAATGGGGATGGAAGCAGATTGTTGCAAAATTTAGAATTACTAGAGCAAATAGTAAAAGTGGTTGTAAAAAATGCAAAAGTACCGGTAACCGTAAAAATACGAAAAGGTTGGAATTCAGAAAATATTGTTGCTGTAGAAGTAGCAAAAATAATAGAAGCGGCGGGAGCTTCGGCTATAACTATACATGGTAGAACAAGAGCAGAATTTTATTCTGGAGTTGCAGACTGGGATATAATTAAAAAAGTAAAGGATGCAGTAAAAATACCTGTTATAGGAAATGGAGATATAAAAACGAAGGAAGATGCACTAAGAATGTTTGAACAAACTGGTGTAGATGGCATTATGATAGGTAGGGCAACAATTGGAAAGCCATGGATATTTAAAGAAATAATAGATTTTTTACAGGGAAAAGAGGTTGAGCCTATTTCTAAGAGTGAGCAACTATGTATAATATTAAATCACATTAATTTAGAAGTACAGGAAAAGGGCGAAGAAATTGCAATAAAAGAAATGAGAAAACATATAAGTTGTTATATAAAAAATATGAAGAATGCAACAGAAATAAGAGAAAAAATAAATAAAATAGAAAAGCAAAACGAATTAGAAAAATGTTTAATAGAATACTTTAAAAATAATTGAATAAAAATATATAGAGAATAGAATATTTCTATTCTCTTTTTTAGACTGTAAAAATAGGGAAGGAGAGAGTTAGATTAATTATGGAAAAAAAGAAATTAATAATTATATTGGGCATTTTGGCTGTTTTGGTTACATCAGTAATTATATATTTTTTTATAAAAAATAATTATAAAAATTTAAAAAGTGGAAATAATATGAGTAACAAAAATTTAAAGGAAATTGAAGAATATATTTTAAGTATTAGATCATACAATGCCAAAATTGAAGTTGAGATACAAAGCAATAAAAACAAAAATAAATATGTACTAGAACAAAAATATGCAGAACCTAATGTACAAAAACAAATAGTATTAGAGCCAAGTAATATAGAAGGCTTAGAAACAATATTTGACGGAAACAATTTGAAAATAAATAATACTAAGTTGAATCTAAGTACTATATATGAAAATTACTCTGATGTAACAAGTAATTTTCTGTGGCTAAATACATTTACAGAAGAATACAAAAAGATGATAGAAACAGGAAAACAAAATATTATAGAACAAAATGGAATCATAATAATGGAAATAAAAGATGCAGATGAATTAAATAAAAAGTTATATATAGATAGAAAAACAGGCAAACCTATAAAAATGCAAATAAAGAACGTTAGCAAAAATACAACCGTTTACATATTATATAATGAGATAGAAATAAATAGTTTAAAAAGGGATGATGTGTTGGCATTTAGATTAAAAAATGTATATGTAAATATGTAAAAAGGCTAGTGTAGTTACTATTATTTTTATCTCAACTAATACTAAAATATATTAAAAAACAAACCTTAAATATGCAAATACTGGGAGTGAAGATAATGGTAATAAAAAGAGGAGATATGTTTTATGCTGATTTAAGCCCTGTTGTTGGGTCAGAACAAGGAGGAATAAGACCAGTTCTGATTATACAAAATGATGTTGGAAATAAGCATAGTCCAACAGTAATAGCAGCGGCAATAACATCACAAACCACTAAAAATAAGTTGCCTACTCATATAGAGATAAGTCCAGAAGAAAGTGGGTTAAAAGCTGATTCTATTGTTTTAACAGAACAAATAAGAACAATAGATAAAAGCAGGTTGAAGGAAAAAATAGGTCATATAAATGACGAAAGAATAATAAATGAATTAAACAGTGCTTTAGGTGTAAGTTTTGGATTAGAATTTTAAAAAATAAAATATTATAGACATAATCAAAATAATATTGTAAAATTGTTACAGAGGAAAGTGATTAAATGAAATCTATATATTTTAATGAAGAAAAAGAAGTAAAAATAGAAGAAATAAAGGAAGCAGCAAATGGAATAAAAGAAGGAAAGTTGGTATTATTTCCAACAGAAACTGTATATGGGATAGGCGCTAATGCTTTAGACACTAATGCTGTACAAAAAATATTTGTGGCAAAAGGAAGGGCAAGTGACAACCCACTTATAGTACATATATCAAATATCAACATGTTAGAGCAAATTGTGGAAAACATAGGCGAAATAGAGAAAAGACTGATAAATAAATTTTGGCCAGGACCACTTACTATAATTTTTAATAGAAAAAGTGAAAATATTATACCAAACAGTGTAACAGCAGGATTAAACACAGTAGGAGTAAGAATGCCAAGTAATGAGATAGCAAGAGAATTAATTGAACTATCAGGGGTACCTATAGCAGCTCCAAGTGCTAATGTATCTGGAAGACCTAGTGGCACAAATGTGCAAGACATTATAGAAGAGTTAGATGGTAAGGTACACTATATAATAGATGGTGGTAAAACAATAATAGGTTTAGAATCAACTGTTATAAGAGTAATAGATAAAAAAATAGAAATTTTAAGACCAGGTAAAATAACATTAGAAGAATTGGAAAGTGTTGCAAACGAAGTGGAAGTTAATAAAAATGTTTTTGAAAAAGTTACAGACAAACCGGTGGCTTCACCAGGAATGAAGTATAAACATTATGCTCCAAAAACTAAATGTGTTTTAGTATATAGCAATGACAAAGTTAAAATGATAAATAAAATAAACGAAATATCAAATGACTACAAAAATGTGGTTGTATTAGGAACGCAGGGAAATATGCCTAAATATATTTCAAAGAATAAATTGAGCATGGGAGCTACATTAGAAGATGTTGCACAAAATATATTTTCACTATTAAGAAAAGCAGACAAATGCAATGCGGATTTAGTTATTATAGAAGGTGTAACTAAGCAAGGATTAGGATTGGCAATAATAAATAGGCTTATAAGGGCATGTGAATATAATTACATAGAAATTTAATGTATAAATTTAACAAAATTTTCTCATACTATAAAAAAAGATATAAGGTGATAGTATGAAAAAAGTTTGGATTATTGTAATAATTTCTATTGTATTATTAACAATAGGTGGGATAACAGGAATATATATATATAATATAAACAATACATTAAACCAGAATTCGATTAAAGCAAAAGAATTAGCTGATGAACTTAAAAGAAAAATGATAGAAGAAGAAAATCGAACAGTAAGTACTTCTTCAAACACGGTAAAAACATCTCCAAATTCAATTGTACAAAAAAATACAGTTTATAAAATTTGCAATCATAGTGTACAAAAAACTGAAATAATACCAGAAGAATTAATAAATAAAGAAGAAAAAGATATAGAACAATATTATAAAGATTGGCAGATAAAAAAGTTCACTTCTTCTGAGATTGTTTTGTATATGGAGAAAGATGAATATTGTGATAGACATTATGTATTGAAAGAAAACAATGGGGTTATAGCAATTTATAAGGTAAATCAAGAAAATGAAGCAGTATTTAAAGAAAATACACAAATACAAGTTCAGTATTTACCAGAAGTGGATTTGATAAATCTAAAAAAGGGAATATATGCAATAGGAGAGGAAAAATTAAATTCAATATTAGAGGATTTTGAATAAAAGTAGAGCCAGTGTGTAAAAACACTGGCTCCAGATAAAAGAGCAATTACTTATATGCTTTACCATTTAAATCCACTAATGAATTAAATAAATCTTTATTTTTATTAATAAAGTCACTAGATTTTTCATTATTATTGAAAATATTATATTTGATGGCGATATCTTTTATAGCAATCTCTATAACTTCCTTAGAAACTTTCGAATTTATATTATTGTATTCATCAATTAAAAATGGCACAGCAAAAATACCTTGTTCTTTAAATTTTGCGATTTTTTCTTCATTACTTAAATTTTCGTTATTAATTATTTTTTCGACATTAGTTTCAGAATTATTAACTTTGGTTTCATAGCACAATCTGAATTCTAAAGAATTTTTCCAACCATAATTGGCATTATAAATGAATTCCTCTTGAGTTATTTCCTCTATTGCTAGTGCTAAAATGTACTCATATAATCCAGCATCATGACTTTCATATAACTTGTCATATAGAGGTTTCACAGCATTTAGTCCAAGATTTATTATATTTTTGTAACTTGATGAATTCCTAATAAAATCAATAGGACTTCCAAGCATAGCAATTTTAGGATCTGCTCGCATCTCCTTTTCTATTTCAGACATTAAACGGTTCATATTGTCATTTATACTATTTAAAGTTGATGCATACACTGAATTTGATGAGAAATTTGAAGGAAAGAACATGCTGATTCCAATAAACAATATACTAATAAATAATAATGCTAAAATTACATATATTAATTTTTTTTTGATCATAAAAGTACCTCCTTTTCATTTATTATCTTAATTTGCAGTATACTTTATTTGTAAAGCACCATAAGAAGAAGAATGATAATATGGATCGTGGCTTCCATGATTGAATAATTCTAATTGTCCCCACTTAGCTCTACACCATTCAAGACCAGTTACTTTGGAAAAATGCGTAATGCTATTCACATTTTCACCATATGCCAATATAAATGGATCATATGTAGATGGTCGATATCCTAGTGTAGATAAATAAGAATCAACTTGGGCTTTTGTTGCCGATGACGATCCAAAAGAACTTGGCCATTCCCAGGTTCTACTGCCAGTGGCAAAGCCTAGACAATTGTAAGTAGGAGTTGCAGTATCAGCATAGTACCATGTCCAAGAAATACTATTATAAAATGATTCAGGGTATACCAAAGAATATGCATTTACAACTTGAGTAAAAAACAACCAAATTCCTAATGCGATAATTCCAATGATAATTAATTTTTTGGCCTTCATAAAAACTCTCCTTAGAAATTAATATTAAATTATTATAATAATTTATATTTTTTATACCATAAATTTAAGGCTTTGTAAACAACTACTCTAAAAGTTACCAAAAATTGTCAAAATACTTAAATATTCGACAAAACATGACGAAAATGTATAAAGAGATTATAGAAGAAGAACAAGATTTATTGATATCAATAGTAATTATTATTTTTCTATTTTTAAATTTTCTTTCTTTAAATAACCTTGTTGATAGAATGCTCTAAAATACATTATTAACGAAAAAATTGTGGCAATAAGTGCTAAATAATATATATATTGATCAAAGTTTGGTAAAAGAGGTAAACTATATTCTGGGTGCCCAAATAAAGAACCATTCCAAACACGTACAATAAATGAGCAAACTATTGCAATGTAAAATAATACGGTAGTAAGCTTGCCATACCATCTACTAGAAACAACTAATTTTTTACCATATAGAAATGATGCACCAGAAACCATTAGAAGTTCTTTTACGAAAACAACAACCAAAATCCATAAAGGTATAACATTTTTTAATGTAAGTATTATCAATATAGAAACTTGAGTTGCTTTATCAGCTAAAGGGTCTATTAATTTTCCAAAATTTGTTATTAAATTAAATTTTCTGGCAATAAAACCGTCTAATATATCTGTTAAGGCAGAAATAGTAAGAAATATAAATGCCAAAAGGTAATTTTCTGCATCGATAAAATATACAATAAAAGGGATTAAGGCAAATCTGGATAGTGTTAAAATATTTGGCACATGTTTAAACATTTTTTTCCTCCATTTATAGTTCTATTTATAATTCTACTTTAAAAGTTAAATTTTCATTATTACAATCTATTAATACTTTTTGTCCGTTTTTTAATTCACCCTTTAAAATCATGTCAGACAGTTCATCTTCTAAATATCTTTGTATTGCTCTTCTTAAAGGTCTTGCACCATATTTTACGTCAGTACCAACTTTTAATAAAAAGTTAGTTGCAGATTCTGTAAGTACCATTGTAATATCTTTATTAGACAATGCTTTTTGAGTATCTTTTAACATTAAATTTATAATTTGTAACAATTGTTCATTAGTTAGTTGATTAAATATAACAATTTCATCTACTCTGTTTAAAAATTCGGGTCTAAAAGTTTCTCTTAAAGTATCTAATATTTTAGAATTATTAATTTGAGTACCACCAAACCCTATAGAATTTGTATTTAGGTTAGAACCAGCATTAGAAGTCATTATAATAATAGTATTTTCAAAGCTTATGGTATTTCCTTGAGCATCTGTTAATCTGCCATCATCCAAAACTTGAAGTAATATATTAAACACATCAGGGTGTGCTTTTTCTATTTCATCAAACAATATAATTGAATAAGGGTTTCTTTTAACTTTTTCAGTTAGTTGGCCTGCATCATCATAACCTACATATCCAGGAGGCGAGCCTATTAACTTGGATGTAGAATGACTTTCCATATATTCAGACATATCTACTCTAATAATGGAATCCTCATTTCCAAACATCTCGTATGCTAAGGCCTTAGCAAGCTCAGTTTTACCAACACCAGTAGGACCTACAAATATAAAAGAAGGTGGCCTTTTTGTACTTTTTAATCCAGCTCTATTTCTTCTTATTGCTCTAGAAACAGCTTCTACAGCATTATCTTGGCCAATTATTCTTTGATGTAAGTTTCCCTCTAAATTTAAAAGTTTTTGTGTCTCCTCTTCAGTTATTTTCTTAACAGGAATTTTAGTCCAACTCTCGATTACTTCAGCAATATCTTGAACAGTTAAATTAACAAGTTTCATTTTTTTATTTAATTTATCAATCTGTTCTATTAAAGCACATTCTTTTGCTTTTAATTCAGCAGCTTTTTTATAATCTTCTGTTGAATCAGCAGAAGCAGCTTCTTCTTTATCTTCTTGAACATCTTTTAATTGATTTTTTAGAATTTCTAATTGATATAGTTCTTTATTATTTAAATTGATTCTAGAACATGCTTCATCCAATATATCAATAGCTTTATCTGGCAAAAATCTGTCATGGATGTATTTTTCGGACATTATAACAGCTTGTTTAATAACATCAGTAGAAATCTTTACCTTGTGAAATTCCTCGTAATATTTTTTTATACCTTCAAGAATATCTATTGAATCTGTAATTGAAGGTTCTTCTACAATAACTGGTTGGAATCTTCTTTCTAAAGCACTATCTTTTTCAATATATTTTCTGTATTCTTTTAATGTAGTGGTTCCAACTAATTGAATTTCTCCATTTGAAAGAGAAGGCTTCAAAATATCTGCAGCATTCATGGAATGTTCAGCATCACCAGCACCTATAATATTATGGATTTCATCTATAACTAATATAATGTTTCCTAAGTTTTTACATTCATCTATAATAGATTTCATTCTTGCTTCAAATTGTCCTCTAAATTGTGTTCCAGCAATTACAGATGTCATGTCTAATAAATAAACTTCTTTATTCAATAATTTCGCAGGTACATTTCCATTAGCAATTTTTATGGCTAATCCTTGAGCTATTGCTGTTTTACCAACACCAGGTTCTCCTATTAAGCAAGGGTTATTTTTGGAACGTCTATTTAAAATTTGAATAATTCTTTGAATTTCTTTATCTCTACCAACAACCATATCTAATTGATTATTTTTTGCTTTATTAGTTAAATTAGTTCCAAATGTATCTAAAGCTTTTTTCTTTTTATCTTTAACTTTTTTATCAACTTTAACTTTTTTTCTGTCAGAAGATGATTCTTGTGCACCTTCGGCATTTTCGCCAAACATATTAGAAAAGATAGAACCTAATGGAATAGCACTAAACTGTGGAGTAGGATTATCTTCAAAGTTAGTAGAATCATCTGATGTAAAACTAGAAGGGTCAATACTAGATAAATCTATATTATTTGCCATATCTTTTACAATAGTTTCTAGTTGCTTAGTCATGTCATTTAAGTCATTTTCAGACAAATTAGCTTGTTTCATTAAACTATCTATAGGATTTATTCCTTTAGCCTTTGCACATTCATAGCATAAACCTTGTAATTCTTGTTTGCCGGTTTCATCTTGCTTGTTTATAAAAATTACCGCTGTATTTTTATTACATATTGAGCATAACATATATTAAATAATCTCCAATCTTATAAATTAATTCAATATATATAATAACGCAAAAAGGCAAACTAGTCAATTAAAAAATTTGTATTTTCTGCAAAAAAATGGTATAATAGATGAAGATTTGCTAAAATGTAAATGGAGGTATTACAAAAAAATGGAAAACGCAAAAAAAATATATATAATCATATCTATAATATGTGTATTATCAATTGTTTTAGGGGCATATGCACAATTTTTTGGCAAGAGGGATAGCAAAACTTCTGATATACCAACTAATAATACAACAGATGAAAATGTAATAGAAAATCCGGTTCAACCAGAAAAAGAAAAAACTATGGAAGAGTTAAAAAATGAATTTGTTAAAACTATTAACAATAGTTTTAATGTAGAAGAAAAGGATATTTCAAAAATAGAAAGAATTAATACAGAAAAAAGCATAGTATATATAGCTTATAGTATACAACAGGAAAATAAATTTTATGATATAGATTTAAACATACCAATGATTAATATAAAAGGAAATATACCAAAAGAATTTAATAAGGTAACTCAAGAGGTGTTTGTAAAAAAAGCAAATGAAGTGAGAAAAAATAAAAATAATGCTGAAAAAATCATATACAGCATAGATTATGTAGGATATTTAAATGATAATATTTTATCTATTATTATTAAATCATCATTAAAGCAGGGCAATAATCCACAAAGAATAATAATTCAAACATATAACTACAATATAGAGACAAAAGAAAAAGTTTCTTTAAATAATATAATTGAACAAAAAAATATAAATGTACAAGAATTACAGAACAAAATAAATGATGTCTTAAAAAGTGTAAAAAAGGAAGAGACAATATTAATAAATTCTGGGTACCCTGTATATGAAAGAAATTTAGAAAGTGAAATATATAAAACAGAAAATATAACTAATTTCTTTTTGAATGAAGAAGGAAAATTATACATAGTATTTGCATACGGAAATCAAAATTTTACTTCAGAATTTGATATAGTAAAATATGAATAAATTATAGCAAAGGAAGATTTTTTTGAAAAATATACTAATAACGGAAAAGCCATCAGTAGCTATGGAATTTGCAAAAGTTTTAAAGGAAAATGGAATAAGAAAAAATGGATATATAGAATCTGCCAATTGGATAATAACGTGGTGTGTGGGTCATTTAGTAACAATGTCTTATCCGGAAAAATATGATGAGAAATTAAAATTTTGGAGATTAGACACATTACCATTTATGCCAAAAGAATATAAATATGAAGTGATACCAAATGTTGAAAAACAGTATAATATAATAAAAGAACTGTTAACAAGAGAAGACATTGAATGTATATATGTTGCAACTGACTCTGGAAGAGAGGGAGAATATATATATAGACTTGTAGAAATGCAAATAGGACTTAAAAATAAACAAAGAAGAAGAATATGGATAGATTCTCAAACAGAGGAAGAGATAAAAAGAGGAATAGAGCAAGCTAGGCCATTAGATGAATATAATAGTTTATCAGATTCGGCATATTTACGTGCAAAAGAAGATTATTTAATAGGAATTAATTTTTCTAGACTGTTATCTATAATATATGGTAAAAGATTGGCAAAAGACTTGGGAGAAGAGAAAATATCTATATCGGTTGGAAGGGTTATGACTTGCGTTTTAGGCATGGTAGTTTCCAGAGAGCGTGAAATTAGAAATTTTGTTAAAATTCCATATTACAAGGTGATTGGAAAGTTTGGAGAGCAAGAAAATGCATTTAGTGCAGAATGGAAAGTGGGAGAAAAATCAATATTATGGAATTCGCCAAAACTCTATAATGAATCAGGTTTTAAAAGGGAAAATGATGCAAAGGAATTTATAAATTATTTTAAAGGTAAAAATGCAGTTGTAAAAGAAGTAAAAAAAAGCAAAACCAAAGAAAAAGCACCATTGTTGTTTAATTTAGCGGAAATTCAAAATGAATGCACAAAAAGATTTAAAATAAAACCAGATGAAACATTGGAAATAATACAAAATTTGTATGAGAAAAAGTTGGTAACATATCCAAGAACAGATGCTAGGGTTATATCTACGGCTGTCGCAAAAGTTATTTCAAAAAATTTGAATGGAATAGCAAAGGGATTTAAAAATGAGGAAATACAAAAATATATAAAGAAAATGGTGGAAGAAAAATACTCTACAGATTTAATAAAGACAAAATATGTAGATGATAGTAAAATTACAGATCATTATGCGATAATACCAACAGGTCAAGGCTATGAAAACTATGATAATTTAATAGAACTACATAAAAAAGTGTATATTTTAATAGTAAAAAGATTTTTAAGTATTTTTTATCCATCAGCAGAATTTAGTAAAATATCAGTGGAGATCGACATAGAAAATGAACAATTCTTTGCAAATGGTAAAGTATGTACTGTGTTAGGATATTTAGAAGTATTAAAAGACAACCAAAAAGAGAATTCGCAAGAAAATTTAGACATACTTAATAAATTAAAAAAAGGACAAGACATAGAAATTACAAACTTTGAAATAAAGACATCTGAGACAACTCCTCCTTCAAGATATAATTCTGGTTCTATTATATTGGCAATGGAAAATGCGGGTAAACTGATAGAAGATGAAGAGTTAAGAGAACAAATAAAAGGAGCTGGAATAGGCACAAGTGCTACTAGAGCAGAAATTATAAAAAAATTAGAAAGAATTAACTACATATCTATAAATACAAAGACACAAATTATAACACCGACCGAGAAGCGGAGAAAAAATATATGATGTAGTATATAACTCTATGCCAGATATGTTAAACCCAAAATTAACGGCAAGTTGGGAAAAAGGATTAGAAATGGTAGCAAATAGTGAGATTAAATCTGAAGAGTTTATGAAAAAACTAGAGTTATATGTTAGTTCAAAAATAAATAAATTGGTAGTTAAAATGTAAAAATTGAAATTTAATGTGTAAAAGAAAGGAACGTGATGAAAAATGAGAATAGGACTGGCTTTATCTGGTGGAGGAATAAAAGGAACGGCACATATAGGGGCAATAAAAGCATTTGAAGAGAATCAAATAGAAATAAGTGCTGTAACAGGAACAAGTATAGGCAGTATAATTACAGTGTTAGTAGCAATGGGATATACAGCAGACCAAATGCTAGATTTATTCAATTATTTTGCCAAGGACATATTTAGAGCGGAGCCTAGATATTTAATGTCAAATATAAAGAATTCAAAAAGACTCTTAGGCTATGGTGCACTGTCAGGAGAAACAATAGAGAATGTAATAGATGAGTGTGCAAAATACAAGGGATTGTATAATATAACAGATATAAAAATGCCTATAGCTATTTCAAGTGTTGATATAATTAATTGCAAAAAACATGTATTTACAAATAGAATAGTTAAAAATGATGAAAAATATATAAATAATATTTCTATTGGAAAAGCAGTAAGAGCAAGTTGCAGTTTTCCAGGATTATTTGCACCATGTGAATTTGAAAATTATAAATTTGTAGATGGTGGAATATTAGACAATGTACCAGTAGAAGAATTAGAAAAACTAAAGGTAGATAAAAAAATTGCAATTAAATTTCCACCAGACCTTACAGATAATCCAAAAAGCGCATATGATGTAGCATTTAAGGCAATAGACGTTATGTTTAATGAAAAAGATGAAAGAACAGTTAAAGAATGTGATTATGTAATAAATGTAAAAATTCCATCTGGAAATGTTTTTAATGTAAAAAAAATAAAAGACTGTTACAATAAAGGATATATTGAAACAGTATCTAATATTAAAAATATAAAAGAAATTTTATAAATCATTGTTTTCACTAGTAGTATCTGAAGTACTACTAGTGTTGTTTTTTTCATTTTTATTAAAAGTTTGTTGAACTTTAACTTTTATATCATTAAATACTTCTGGATAAGAGATTATCCCAAAATAAGTAATAGCACCAATAATAACTAAAATAAAAACAATTATAATAGTCATAAATAATGTTTTTCCAGAATTAGATTTAAATTTCATAAAATCAACCTCCGCACAGTTATTAACTATAATTACTATACCACAAAATGGCAAAAAAAACAAGACTATTATTGTAATACTAGAAGTGGTATATATAATAAAGGGAGGAGTTGCAAATGAGATATAGAATATTTATCAGGAACAATTAAAGAAGAACTGTACTCACATAATCAAAAACTCACAATTTATGAAAACAAGACATAAAATATAGCAAAATAAAATAGAAAGGGTGAATAAAATGTCTAGTTACATAATAGAAGGAGGCAGAAGATTAGAGGGTGAAGTAGAAGTATCAGGTTCAAAAAATGCATCATTACCAATATTAGCAGCAACAATATTAAATAAAGGAAATACAAAGTTATACAATGTACCTAATATACATGATACAAAAATAACACAAGAAATTTTAAAATATTTGGGTTGTAAAATTAAGAAGAATAATGGTAAAATAGAGATAAACTCTAAGAAGATAACCAAAAGAGAAATTCCAGAACAACTAATGAGGCAAATGAGGTCAACAGTAATATTG
>OJMG01000283.1_pt1 | contig 49675 bp, 42 predicted proteins | sample 1597141 | NCBI WGS metagenome assembly OJMG01 (sample SAMEA2452119, study PRJEB22498) | human gut metagenome | biome: human feces; feature: human gut; material: feces | place: Australia | collected 2012 | reverse complement strand
CCGTACTTAGGCATAAAGGTACGTATCTCATGCCCTCTATCCTGAATACCTTGCGGTAAATTTCGACAAATATTAGCGATTTCCGATTCTGGCAGATAAGGGGTAATCTCCTGTGCAATAAATAGGACTTTGGCTTCTTTCATTCTGCTCCTCTTAAACTCAATTTATTTTGCAAAAATAGCATACCCGTGGCTTGAAACGAATTTAACCGGTCAGGCCAAGATACAGCCCACTTTTGCATCTTTCTGCAAAGATAATAAAAAAAATAGCGTAACCCTCCAAATATTAGAAGTATTAACACCAAAAAATCGTCAGACGCCCTATATTTCCCTTTCAAAAAGAAACATTTAAGGTTACTCTCCATAAAAAAATACAGCTTTATCTTCGTCGTTTGGGTTTTATTTGTTTCTTTTGCACAATTTTTTCAACCAATGTTCAATTATGAAAGTATTCACAACAATAGCCGAATTATGTAAGCAACTCGATTCGGACAGAAATGCCGGGAAAAAGATAGGTCTCGTCCCAACAATGGGCGCTTTACACAACGGACATCTGCAACTGGTAAAGACCAGCGTGGCTAATAATGACGTGACAGTAGTCAGCATATTCGTCAACCCCACCCAATTCAACGACAAAAATGATTTGTTACTTTACCCCCGCACGCTCGACAAGGACTGTCAATTACTCGAATCGGTAAATTGTGATTATGCTTTCGCTCCTTCGGTAGAAGAAATCTATCCGACCGAAGATACCCGGATATTTCACTTGGGAAAAGTAGCGGAAGTCATGGAAGGTAAATACCGACCGGGACATTTCAACGGAGTGGCTCAGATTGTAAGCAAGCTGTTTAGCTTCGTGACTCCCGACCGTGCCTATTTTGGCGAAAAGGACTTTCAGCAGATTGCGGTTATCCGCCGTATGGTAGAACTGGAAGGCTTCAAGTTGGAAATCGTGGCTTGCCCAATCAAGCGTGAGGACGACGGTCTGGCTTTGAGCAGCCGTAACGTGCGTCTTACACCGGAACAGAGAAAGATTGCGCCGAACATTGCAAAAGTTATGGACGAAAGTTGTATCTTTGCACAATCGCATACTGTTGCAGAAACAATCCAATATGTGGTCAGCAATGTAAACCGCTTCCCGTTCATGGAAGTGGAATACTACGAAATCGTTGACGGCTATACTTTGCAGGCTATCAATGATTGGACGGATGCCGACTATGTGGTGGGTTGCATTACCGTATATTGCGGTGATGTTCGTCTGATAGACAATATTGCGTACAAAAAATAAATTACAAAACGATTCAAAAGGAAGATGCAGATTGAAGTTTTGAAATCCAAGATTCATCGTGCGACGGTGACGAATGCCGACCTGAACTATATCGGCAGCATTACGATTGACGAGGATTTGATGGATGCGGCAGGCATAATTGCCAATGAACGTGTCTATATTGTAGACAACAACAATGGCGAACGTATTGACACTTATGTGATTCCCGGCAAACGCGGTGCCGGCGACATCTGTCTGAACGGTGCGGCTGCACGCAGGGTTTATCCGGGCGATGTCGTGATAATCATGGCTTATGCTACGATGGATTTCGAGGAAGCCAAGACTTTCCAGCCGAAAGTCGTGTTCCCGGAGCCGGGTACGAATAAACTGACAAAGTAAGAACGATAAAAATATAGAAGATAATTCCAATGTTTGAAAATTTAAGTGAGAGACTCGAGAGATCCTTTAAGCTTCTTAAAGGACAAGGCAAAATCACTGAAATCAACGTAGCGGAAACATTGAAGGATGTTCGCCGTGCATTGCTTGATGCCGACGTCAACTATAACGTGGCAAAGCAGTTCACCGACACTGTCAAGCAGAAGGCGTTGGGTCAGAATGTGATTAATGCCATCAAGCCGAGCGAGTTGATGGTGAAGATTGTTCACGACGAACTCGCATCACTCATGGGCGGAGAAACTGCCGAAGTGAATCTTTCGGGAAATCCGGCTGTCATTTTGATGTCGGGTTTGCAGGGTTCAGGTAAGACTACGTTCTCCGGTAAACTGGCTAAGAAATTCAAAAGTGAAAAGGGAAAACGCCCTTTGCTGGTAGCCTGCGACGTTTATCGTCCGGCGGCTATTGACCAGTTGAAGGTTTTGGGCGAACAAATCAATGTTCCTGTCTATACAGAACCTGATTCAAAGAACCCGGTTGAAATTGCTAAGAATGCCATCCAATATGCCAAGGCTCACAACAACGACCTTGTGATTGTCGATACTGCCGGACGTCTGGCTGTCGACGAGGAAATGATGAACGAGATTGAAGCTATCAAGAAGGCTATCAATCCTCAGGAAACATTGTTCGTTGTCGATTCAATGACCGGTCAGGATGCTGTGAACACGGCAAAGGAATTCAACGAGCGTTTGGATTTCGACGGTGTTGTTCTGACGAAGCTCGATGGTGATACTCGTGGTGGTGCTGCCTTGTCAATCCGTACGGTGGTGAAGAAGCCTATCAAATTTGTGGGTACGGGCGAGAAGATGGAAGCTGTCGACTTGTTCCACCCGGCACGTATGGCTGACCGTATTCTCGGTATGGGTGATATCGTTTCACTTGTTGAACGTGCCCAACAGCAGTACGACGAAGAAGAGGCTCGCCGCTTGCAGAAGAAGATTGCAAAGAACCAGTTTGACTTCAATGACTTCCTTGCACAGATTGCCCAAATCAAGAAGATGGGTAACTTGAAGGAACTTGCATCAATGATTCCGGGCGTAGGTAAGGCTATCAAGGATATTGATATCGACGACAATGCATTCAAGGGTATTGAAGCGATTATCTATTCGATGACACCGGAAGAACGCAAGAATCCGGAAATCATCAACGGAAGCCGCCGTCAGCGTATAGCAAAGGGTAGTGGTACTTCCATTCAGGAGGTAAACCGCCTGTTGAAGCAATTCGAGGGTACGCGCAAGATGATGAAGATGGCCACTACAATGAAGCCGTCAAACATTATGAAAAATATGCGTCGCCGCTAATGGGATGCAAATGATATATATGAACGGACGAAAGCTATGCGGTTTTCGTCCGTTTTTTTGTTCCGAGCCTTAACGGTATTGGCTTTTGAACGAAAATTTGTATATTTGTAGAATATCGGAAACTACTTAAGAAAGAATTGATATATGGAGTTAATTGACGGAAAAAAGATTGCTGATACCATCAAGCAGGAGATTGCCGCAGAAGTGGCACAGATGGTTGCAGAAGGTAAGAAAAAGCCGCATTTGGCTGCCATTCTTGTCGGACACGACGGTGGTAGCGAAACGTATGTGGCTCACAAAGTGAAGGCTTGCGAACAGTGCGGCTTTAATTCTACGGTTATCCGCTATGAGGATACAGTGACTGAAGCTGAATTGCTCGAAGCTATTGCTAAACTTAACGCTGACGACGATGTGGACGGATTTATCGTGCAACTTCCGTTGCCGAAACACATCGACGAACAGAAAATCATCGAAGCCATCGATTTCAAGAAGGATGTCGACGGTTTTCACCCGATTAACGTAGGACGCATGTCCATCGGTCTGCCTTGTTTCCTTTCTGCCACTCCGCAGGGCATTATGGAACTTTTGGCACGCTATAACATCAACACGAAGGGTGCCAACTGCGTTGTGCTCGGTCGTAGCAATATTGTTGGCAAGCCGGTTGCTTCATTGATGATGCAGAAGGCCGTGCCGGGCGATGCAACTGTAACCGTTTGCCACAGCCGCACGAAAAATATCAAGGATTTCTGTCTGAATGCCGACATTATTATTGCTGCTTTGGGTTCACCGGGCTTCCTTACTGAAGATATGGTGAAAGAAGGCGCGGTGGTTATCGACGTAGGAACAACACGTGTTCCGTCAACTGAAACAAAGAGCGGTTTCCGCTTGAAAGGTGACGTTGATTTTGAAAAGGTAGCGCCGAAGTGTTCTTACATTACTCCGGTTCCGGGTGGTGTAGGCCCGATGACTATCGTTTCTTTGATGAAGAACACTTTGCTTGCAGCCCAACACAAAATCTACTAACGGATGACACTGCTTGTCTATCTGATTTCGCTGTTGCAGTTCCTGACAGGAGCGGACGATGTGTCGCTGGTTTTTGCCGGCGATGCCATGCAGCATGAGCGACAGATAAAGGCGGCCGCCGTCAGTGGCGGTGGTCATGATTATAAGGCGTGTTTCCGCCATGTGGCCGATTATGTCGGCAGTGCGGATTATGCCGTGGTCAACTTGGAATGCCCGCTGGGGGGAAAGCCCTATGCGGGCTATCCTTGTTTTAGTGCCCCCGACGAATTTGCCGAGGCTTTGCGTGGTGCGGGTTTCGACTTGTTTCTTCAGGCCAACAACCATTGCCTTGACCGCAGGGACAAAGGGTTGCGGCGCACGCTTGACCGTCTTGATGAAATGGGAATACCGCATACGGGAACTTTCCGCAATGCAGACGACCGGAAACAGCGTCAGGTGTTCCTGACAACAATAAAAGACATCCGTTTTGCTTTCCTTAATTATACTTACGGAACAAACGGAATACAGCCTAACGGCACGGTTGTCAACTATATCGACAAGCCGCAAATGCGTGCCGACATTGCTGCTGCCCGCAAGCAGGGTGCAGAAATGGTGGTAGTGTGCATTCATTGGGGAGTGGAATATAAGCTTATCCAGAACCGCGAACAGGAACAATTGGCCGATTTTCTCGTGGGTGAAGGGGTGGATATGGTCATCGGCGGTCATCCGCACGTTATTCAGCCGATGGAAATTCGCCGTAACGCGAAAACGGGAAAGGATGTGCTGGTGGTTTATTCGCTGGGTAATTTCATATCTGCCATGCGTACGACCGATACCCGTGGAGGCGCAATGGTAAAAGTGGCTGTCGGTCGCGACGGTGAAGGACGGCCTTACTTGAAAGGAGCGGAATATAAGCTCGTTTTTGTGCAGCAACCGACCGGAAACGGCAATTTTGAACTTATTCCTGCCGATAAAACGGAGTTGTTGCGGGACGATATGAAGCCTTATTTCCGTAAATTTACAGAAAATGCCTATCGGATTTTCGATAAATATAATGTAAATGTGCCTGAGGACTGGAAAGTTCCGTTGAAAAGTGATTGTCCGTTGGTTCCGGCTGATGACAAATTGTAAAAAAATATTTTGCTGGTTATTAGCGTTTTGCGAATTTTCTTAAAAATTTTATTCCAAAATATTTGCACGGTTCAAAAAAACGCTATATCTTTGCACACGTAAAACAAAGATGGTGAGGGTAGCTCAGTTGGTTAGAGCATCGGATTGTGGTTCCGAGGGTCGAGGGTTCGAGCCCCTTTCTTCACCCCAAAAGACAAGCGAGATTGCATGGCAGTCTCGCTTTTTTGTTATACGCTTTCGGCGTTTTTCTATAAATGATGTTTTGATGCGGATTACGGATTTCCCCCGGGAAGTGGAGCGTCAGAACAATATGAGGTCAGAACCGTTGTCGTCTTTCAGCTTTTTGCGAAGACGGTAGCGTACGGTGTAGACACTGGAAATTTCGATGTTGAATAGCTGACTGATGTGCTGCACGTCCATATTCATATAGAAGCATAACAGATATTTCATATCCGTTGGTGTAATTCGGTCTTCTGCCAGTGTCAGAATTTCTTGGAGGTTGTCATTCTCACAGAGTCTTGTCAGTTTTTCCTGGTAGAAATTTTTATTTTCAGGCTCAATTTGCGAGCCGGAAATAACGTCTTCAAGTTTGTTGACAATGGCTTTTACAATTTGATTCGAAATATGTCTTCGGTTTGAGGTCATTCGTTAATTTTTTATTCATAGCAAAAATAAAGTTTAAGGCTAACATAGGATATAGACAAATATAGATAAACAAATTTTTCAAGATGCCACTGGGTAAAAAAGTTGCTTCGGAGAGTGCAATCACGCTGCAAAGGGAGTTCAGTAGGGTGTTTTATCATTATGTCGGTAATATTGGGGGAAGTTTTCATGTTGTTGTGAAATACCTTAACTTTGTAGAAGCGCATTTATAAGTTAAACGATGAGATGAAAAATAAAAAGATTGTAGTAATATCTCTTTTGATACTGTCGTTGTTGACATTGTTTCTGTATCTTATAGAATTGCTTACATCAAAGCCTGCCTTCGATGTTTTTCGGTTTACGATAAACTATGCTATTTCGTTGCCTTTTCTGCTGTTTCTTATTTTGACTGATTATCTGTTGGTAGTTGTCGTTGCCAATCGTTTGAGAAGGATTCGTGATTCATTTGTCCTGAAAGTGATTTTTGAAGGTGTTGTGTCGGTGGCTCTTTCAGCAGTGTTGGTTGTCGTGGGTAATTATCCTTTTATTGATGATATCGGGGGATACATATTATCGGGCAATTATTGGAAATCGGTTGTAGCTGCATTACTGATGAATGTGATAGCAATTGTCATTCTTGAGTTTTTTGTTCAGAGTCAGAAAAATCAACGGCTGATGCAGGAAAATATGCAGATGCAGTATATGCAGTTGAAAAGTCAGATAAATCCCCATTTCCTGTTTAACGGTTTGAATGTGTTGGTCTCTTTGATAAATAAAGACCGCGAAGTGGCTGTAGAATACACAAAACGGATGTCGGAAGTGTATCGGTATGTTTTGACTTATGATTTACAGGATACGGTATGTGTGGAAGATGAAATGTCATTTATAAACAACTATGTGGAAATTCTGAAAATGCGTTATGGTAAAGGACTTGTTGTCAACATTGATATAAAAGAAACCGACAGGGCTCGCAGGATTCCGCCAATGGCGTTGCAGGTTCTCATAGAGAATTCCGTAAAACATAATGTTGTCTCTGCATCGGAACCTTTGAAAATTGATATTGGTAGCGACGGGATGTTTCTTTTCGTACGCAACAATATGAATAAGCGGTTCAGTGTTGAGGACGGTCTGGGTATTGGTCTTGATAATTTAAAGAAAAAATATTTCTTGATTGCAGAAAAGAAGATTTTGATAGAGAATGATGAACACTGTTTCACTGTTAAACTACCGTTGCTATGAAGGTGCTTATTATTGAAGATGAAGTGCTTGCGCAGGAAGAATTGATGCGTATCCTGTCCCGACATTTTCCGGAAATGAAGATTGTTGCAGTGCTTGAGTCTGTAAAAGAGGCAATAGCCTGGTTTGAAACGAACGTAGCCGACCTGGTTTTTATGGATGTGCAGTTGGCTGACGGTCTTTGTTTTGATATATTTGATAATGTTGAGGTGCAGAGCCCCATTATATTTACCACAGCATACGACCAATATGCTGTCCGTGCCTTTAAAGTGAATGGTATCGGATATCTGTTGAAGCCGATTGTGGAGGACGACTTGGTGCAGGCTGTTAAAAAGCTGGAAGTGAAACCCGACGTGTTGAGGCGTTTTTGGGATAATTTAAAGCCAAGAGGTTACAAAAACAGAATTGTGGTCAAATCCGGAGACAGAATCAGTTTTGTGTCGGTCGATGAAGTTGCTTATTTCTATTCGGATGAAGGTATGACTTTTGCTTGTACTTTTCAGGGAAGGAAACAGTTTGTCGATTATACGATAGAGGCATTGGAACCGTTATTGAATCCTCGTGATTTTTTTAGAATTACGAGGGGATGTATCGTGTCGATTAAGGGAGTTGGAAATGTGACGAAGTATTTTGGAAGCCGGTTGAAGGTGACATTAAAGCCGGATTTAGGTCAAGCTCTTTTTGTAAGCCGGGTGCGTGTCCCGGATTTTATCCGATGGTTGGATGATGAGTAATTCAACTTGCAAATAATGAAGTTGGTTCACATTGTTGTGCATTCTGCCGGAATTTGATTTTTTGGGTAGGGGCGAATCCATAATTTTGCGGCAAATTAAATGGATTTAATGATGAAAACAATAGTAGTTTGTTTGCTTGTCGCATGTTTGGGATGCACAGGTTTTGCACAGTCTGTCAAAGATAGGGCTTTTCAGTTCAGTTTTATTTCTCCAATCGGAACTAACGGCATGAATTCGCATGAAACTGTCAATATGGTTTCTGTTAATTTGCTGGGTGGTTATAGCTATGGAAATAAGGTCGTCGAAATCGGCGGTATCTATAATGTGAATATTGGATTTACGAAAGGCTTGCAGATTGCCGGAATGGTAAATTATAGCCATAAAGGAGTTAATCCGGTTCAATTGGCGGGCTTGGCCAACATTGTGAAAAAAGGAGATGTTCCGTTTCAGCTTGCCGGCATTTTCAATTACTCGGAATGTTGTAATGGTTTTCAAATGGCAGGTGTCGTCAATGTGGCAAAGCGTGTAAAAGGTGTGCAATTGGGACTTGTGAATATTGCCGATGAAAGTGACGGTGTTTCGGTCGGTTTAATTAATGTTGTAAGAAATGGTGGAAAATATGAATTCGAAGTTTCTGCATCCGAAGCTTTAAACACGGCACTTAGCTTTAAGTTGGGAACTAACCGTTTGTATACGATATTCTCCGGCGGGGTCCAATATTGGAGAATGCCGGTTGAATATGCTCTCGGAATAGGTTTCGGAACTCATTTGGATTGGAAGTATGGTTGGGCCAATCAAATAGAATTGTTGGGTTATAGCTATACCTGTGATCAGTCGTTTAAAAGTGATGAATTGAATTGTTTGCTTCAGCTGCGGTTACCTGTTTCCAAACAAATCAGGCCACACTTTAAAATGTTTGCCGGGCCGGTAGTCAATATGGCTCTGGCTGACAATGGGAAGAATAGGGACAGCCTTTTCCCTTGGACGATGTGGCACAATGATGGCCGTAGTACAGAATTGAAAGGATGGATCGGTTTTTGTGCAGGTGTAAGGTTTTAGTGTTTTAAGCAGTGCGATTATGTCAGGAACCGGAAAGCGGCGCTGTCGCGGAATTTTTTTCTCAATCGATAGCGCACGGTGTAGACACTGGCCGGCTCAACGTTGAATATGCTTGCAATGTCGCGTGCATCCATGTTGATATAGAAGCAGAGCGTGTATTTTACGTCCATAACCGTCATCTTTGCACTTACTAGGGCAAAGTTCCGTTCCAGTTCGTCGGCGTTGAGCGACTTGAGTTTTGTCAGGTAGTCGTTCTTTTGTTCGTCGGTCAATACGGAGTGGGTGAGGATATCGCTGATTTTCACGATTCCCGATGCGAAGATTCCGTCGGCAGAGGCTGTGTCCTGTTTTGACTGTGAGGCTTCCTGACGTTCGAGCGTGCTCTGCAGCTCTTTTGAACGTAGTTCTGCGAGGAGGGCCGTTTCGTACCATTTTTGTTCCAGATTTTTCTTTTTCTGTCGGGAAATGATGTAGAGCAGTACGATGGCGATTACAAGGATGCCGATGCCGATGCTGAGCAGCCATGTACGGATGCGTGAGGCTTCGTTCAGTTTTTCCAGATTGAGTATTTCGTTTTCCTTTTTTTCGACATCGAATGCCACTTCCATTTTTTTCAAGGCATCGGCCTTTTCCATGTCGAAGCGTTTGCGGTGGTTTTCGTTCAGCAGTTTCTGGTATTTCAACGCTTCCTGATAGCGTCCGGTCTTTTCGTAGATGTCCACTAGCAGGCCGTAGGCTTCCCCTCGCTCGGTGATGAGAGAATTGTAGGATTTTGTTTCGTCGAGCAGTTTCACTACATCAAAAATGCGCTTTTCGGCCAGGTCATATTTCTTTTGCTTGAAATAGACGTTGGCTTCCAGGTCGTACACGCTGATTTCCACCTCTTTCCGGAAATGTCCGGCAGCCGGACGGGCTTCCATGGCTTTGTGGAGATAATGTCGTACGCTGTCGTACATCGGCGGAGTGCAGTCGTCGAACAGTACAGCAATGTTATAGTAGTTCCACGATGGCATGGCTTTGGGCGGCAGTTGGTCCGGATATTGTTCGATAATGCTGATTGTTCGGCGGGAATACACGATTGCCGAGTCGAGATAGGATTTGTTGTCGGGGTTTTTCTCGTGCAGTGTGGCGTATTTGGCCGAAGCTACCGAAAGATAGTCATATTTGCAGGCAGGTGTCGGCGTTTTCTGGCACAGTTTGTTCATTTGTGTCAGAATACGGTCGAGGCCGTCGGTGTCGAGTATTTGCAGATACCCGACAGCCAGTTGGTAGAGGCAGGAAGAGATTTCCGTTTCGTAGCCGTCGAGCGATTCGAAAAGGCGTATGGCTGTGTAAAAATATTTGTGTCCCTTTTCGATACTGCCGATTGCAATTTCCGTGTCGCCTGCCACCTTATAAAGATAGGCTTTGACAACGGTGTCTGTGCTTTGCTCGATATAGTACAGCGCGGAGTCGAGCATGATCATTTTTTCGTCCAGCTTTTCCTGCTGTCCCATGCAGATGGCAATGTTGCGGTAGAGCCAGGCGATGTCGGCAGCGTCCAGTTTTTTCCGGTTCTTTTTGGCATAGGGCAGAATCTTGTTCTGTATCAGTTGTGCTTTTTCATTTGCAGAAAGTGCATCGTTGAATATGACTATGCTTGTGGCCGAGTCAATGGCTTCTGTCGGGTTGCCGGTCAGCTTTTTTTGTTAGAGCCTTTTCGGCGTTTTGGTATTCATTACCCGAAGCTGCAAGAACGAATGGAAGCAGCAGTATGGAAATGGCAAAAAGCAGGAGTTGTTTCATAGCATTTTTAGTCTGTGTTTTTGATTAAAGCCCTATTTTTACAAATATACGGAAAGACGAGGGCAGAGGCAAATGAAAACGGGGTTTTTAATTTGACTATGCCGAGCCGCCTCCTAGATTTTACAAATATAAGAAAATTTCATTTTTTGACAATAATATTCTGAAAAGAAGAGTGCCCCAATTTATGCTTCCAAATGATATGGTTATAATTTGAATATCGGGGTGTTTAAATTTAGTTTAATTTATTTTGTGATTTCGATTAATCGATATATATTTGTGAACGATATACGTAGTAATACAATGTATGTGTAATAATTATGTTGCAAGATAATTTGATAACACAGATGAAGAAAGGGATACTTCCGCTTGTTGTGCTGATAATTATAAGTAAACAAGATAGTTATGGGTATCAGATTTCTTCCGAAATAGAGAGAATTCTTGGATTTGAAGTGGCCGATGGTACCATTTATCCTATCCTTATGCGATTGTGCAAAGATGAAGTAATCGAGCCATATTGGGTGCAAAAGGAGAGTGGTATGCCAAGAAAATATTATAAAATAACTGAGGCTGGTAAAAAATATATTGCCAGCCTTACTGAATATTATCTTGATATGACGAAGCGGATAGAACATTTAATTTAGCGTACAAATGAAAACAGATTACCAGTATAGTAAACAATACTTGAATTATATGCAGAAGCTTGAAAGTGAGCTCAAAGTATTGGATGAAAAAACTAAAAATGACATACTGAATGAATTGGCTTCACACGTTTATGAAAGTATGTGTAGGTTGCAAGGAACTGCATTATCAGATGAAGACTGTTTGAATAATGTATTAACCCAATTGGGTAGTCCAACAAAAATTGCCCAATTGTACGTGACAGAATCTCAATTAAAAAGCGTGTTGAAAAAGGGCAATCCTTTTGAAATTATCAGACAGACATGTGTTTGTATATTTCGTACTGGAAAATACCTTGTGTCAGGTATTCTGTATCTTTTTAGTGTGACATTCTTTATATTGTCGATTCTTAAAATTTTCATACCAGATAGTGTCGGCTTTTTTTATAATAACGAGAGTTTCTTTGTTGGGTATTGTTCCGAAACGGACTTGTCAATACCTGATATTTGGGGATATTGGTTCATACCTATTGGTATTATTATTTCGTGTATTCTATATTTAATTGGTACAATCCTTATAAAAAGAAATATTATAAAAAAGCAGCAATGAGAAAAAATTTATTGGTATTTGTCGTTTTGGTATGTTCGATAATATCGTATGCACAGGAAATTAATGGAACTTGGCATGGTAGTTTAGATATTAATGGTCAGAAAATCAGAATTGCTTTTCATGTGAGTAAAGATGGAGGAACAATGGATATTCCACAACAAGGGGTTAGGGGCGTACCCGTTAATCTTTCCCTACTTACTCAAGATTCAATAAGTTTGAATTTGCCGACGATTGGTATGTCATATAACGGCAAACGAAGTCATAATAAAATTAAAGGTATTTTCAATCAAAATGGTATATTCTTACCCATGGATTTGGAGCCGGGTGATATTGATAAACCTAAGCGTCCACAAGAACCATTGCCACCTTTTGATTACCGGACAGAAGAAATTTCTTTTTCTAATGATAATGCGAATGCTATTTTTTCGGGAACATTGACATATCCTATTGGATATACTCCGAATAAACGAATTCCGGTTGTTCTAATGGTAACCGGAAGTGGTCCACAAGATCGTAATGAAGAAGTTTTTGAGCATAAACCATTTTTGGTTATTGCTGATTATTTGGCAAAAAATGGTATTGCTTCATTGCGCTATGATGACAGAGGTGTTGGTAAATCGACAGGAGAGCGCAGTAGATGTACTTCAAAGGATTATGCAGAAGATGCCGAGTGTGGATTGCAGTGGTTGGAGGCTTGTGGAAAGTTTTCTAGAATTGGAATATTAGGTCATAGTGAAGGTGGCTTAATTGCGTTTATGTTGGGTGCTAAAGGTAAGGCAGATTTTATAGTTAGTATGGCGGGGCCTGGGATAAAAGGTGATACTTTACTTGCAGAACAACAAAATGCAGCATTAAAAATCTATGGTCAACCAGCCAATAGAACAGTTGAGTCTGTGAGAAATGAGATAAAGGCTCAATCTAAAGATAATTGGGTGAATTACTTTATAAATTATGATCCGACTTTGGTTATATCAAGCATAAAAATTCCAGTAATGGCAATTAATGGCAGTAATGATATGCAAGTGATATCAGCTAGTAATTTAAATGCGATAAAAAAATTGTTGAGTAGGAATAATAAAAAGAATTTTTTCAAAGAATATATGGGATTGAATCATTTGTTTCAACATTGTCAAATTGGAAATTCTTTGGATTATTATAATATAGAAGAAACGTGCTCTCTGGAAGTTCTTCAGGATGTTGTTGATTGGATTAATAGTAGTGTAGAATAGATATTGTGTTGTCAAAAACATTTAGAGACAGGTTATAAGTAAGCTGTTCTTATAAAAAAGCCTGCGGAAATGTTTTTTGTTTCCGCAGGCTTTGGTGTTGTGTTTATATGCGTTTTTTGTAGCTGAGAACGGCAAAGAATGTAAAGACTACCGTGAAGCATCCCAGATAGATGAACGAAGGGTAGACGTCTAGAAAGCCGCTGCCTTTCAGATATACGGCTCTCATGACTTCGATGAAGTATTTGGGCGGAATGAATACGGCAATCATTTGTGCCCATTCCGGCATGGACTCAATAGGGGTGAGCAGGCCGCTCATAAGAATGAACACCATGATGAAGAAGAACATTACAAACATGGCCTGCTGCATCGAACTGGATATGTTGGAGATGATTTGTCCGAAACTGGAAATGACAAACGTGAAAATCAGTGAATTCAAATAGATTATCCACACGGGTCCTACGGGCGACAGTCCGTAAATGTATTTGGCAATGAGCAGGGCTATTGTCAGTACGAACTGTCCCATAATCCAGTAGGGAATCAGCTTGCCGAAAGTAAAGGTAAGTTTGCTGACGGGGGTGACATTTATCTGTTCAATCGTTCCCTGTTCCTTTTCTTTTACAATATTGAGTGTCGGCAGGGCGGAACAGACGAGGATGATGAGCATCACCATTAATGCTGGAATCATAAAGTAGCGGTAGTTTTCCGTCTCGTTGTAGAGGTTTTTTACCGTGATAAGTTCGGTGGTGTTGACTGCGGCTCCTTTTTCTCCCAGTTTGTCCTGAATGGTTGACAGCAGAATCTGTGTGAGGTAGCCGCTTCCGGCGCTGCCTTTCGAGGCGTCGACGGCATTGGCGGTAATCGAGAGTTCGGGCCGCAATCCGCTCCCCAGTTCTTTTTCAAAATCACGGGGTATTTCCAGAATGATGTCCACATCGTTTTGGTCCATGGCTTCCATGGCATTGTTGAACGATTTGGGCATGGCTTTCAGCCGGAAATAGGTGGAATGATTGATTTTGTCGATGAACAGCCGGGAAAAGGAACTGTTGTCGTTGTCAATGATACCGATGTTGATATTCTTGAAGTCGAAGTTGGCCACTAAAGGTATGATGAGCATGATAATGACAGGGAATATCACAATCATGCGCGGAAGAAACGGGTCGCGTAAGAATTGCTTGAATTCTTTTTCCAAAAGAAAACCGAGTGTTCTCATTGCTGTTTATCCTATTTTGTCGTTAAACTTCTTCAATGCTACAATTATCAGTATGACGGTCATGGCTACAAGTATGCCTGTCTGTTGGAGGACAGCGCCGAAGGGCAGCCCTTCAATCATCAGTTTGCGCATGGCATCAATATACCAGCGGGCAGGCACGATGGTGGAAAGATACTGCAACGCTACCGGAATGTTTTCGATAGGGAAAATCAGTCCAGACAGCATGATGACAGGTATAATCATTACTATGGCACAGACTATGATGGCGGTAACCTGATTGGTGGCCAGTGTAGATACGCATACTCCCAATGCGAGAGACAGTAGAATATACAGCAGCGATATGCCGCAAATGGCTGTCAAACTGCCTTCCATCGGTACGTTCAGCAAATATTTGGCAAGCACCAGAATGGTGACAAGGTTCAGACATGACAGCAGGAAATAGGGTATCATTTTTGCACCAATCACAATCAGCGGTCGGACGGGCGACACCAGTAGCAGTTCGATGGTTCCGGTCTCCTTTTCGCGTACGATGGAAATGGAGGTAATCATGGCGCAGATAATCAGAATGATAAGGCCAAGTATGCCGGGAACGAATGTGTAGGAACTGAACAACTGCGGATTATAGAGCATTTTTGTCTGTATGTCGACCGGCAACGACTGGCTGAGGTTGAGCCGGTTGCTGATAATGGATTTTACATAATTGGCCGCCATGTTGGATATGACCGTGTTCGAAGCATCGGTGGCAATGCCAATGCCTGTTTTCCCGGGTTCGTTACCGGCCATAATCCGGTCGATGTCGTCGCTGACAACGACAGCTACGTCGATTTCTCCTTTCTTCATCAGACGGTCAATTTCGTCTGTGCTGTCGAGATACCCTTTGAAGGTGATGTAGGAATTGTGCTGCAGGTCGGTGGCTATCTGTTCGGTTGTCTGCGTATGGTTGGGAGTGTATATCGCCACGTCGACATTGTTCACCTCCATGGAGATGGCAAAGCCGAACAGCACGATTTGCATGACGGGCATCATGATAATGATGAGCATCGTGCGGCTGTCTCGCAGAATTTGCAGCGTTTCTTTCTTTACGAATACAAAAAATCGGTTCATAGCGGTCAGTTTCTTTTTGCGGTCAGTGCCAAAGTGCGGAACACTTCGTCGACGGTGTTGACATTGTAGGCGTTTTTCAGATTGTCGGGCGTGTCAAGAGCGCGGATTTCGCCGTCGACCATCATGGAGATGCGGTCGCAATATTCCGCTTCGTCCATGTAGTGGGTGGTGACGAACACTGTCACTCCGCGTGAGGCAGCCTCGTAAATCATTTCCCAGAACCTTCTTCGCGTTGACGGGTCGACGCCACCGGTCGGCTCATCGAGAAATACGAGCTGCGGATTGTGGAACGACGCGACGGAAAACGCCAGTTTCTGTTTCTCGCCAAGCGGAAGCGCGCCGACGAGGGTGTTGGCTTTGGTTTCAATGCCTAGCGACGTCAGCAGTACTTTTGACTTTTCTGCAATTTCCGGCCTGCGCATGCCGTAGATTCCGGCAAACAGGCGGATGTTTTCGTTCACCGTCAAGTCGTTGTAGAGCGAAAAACGCTGGCTCATGTAGCCGATGTTGCGTTTCAGCAGTTCGGATTGTGTCAGTATGTCGTAGCCTACGACTGTGCCGCTTCCCGACGTGGGAAGGCTCAGGCCGCAGAGCATCCGTATTGCCGTGCTTTTTCCTGCACCGTTGGCTCCTAAAAATCCGAATATCTCTCCGCGTTTGACTTGGAAAGTTATGTTGTTGACAGCTGTGAAGTTGCCAAATCGTTTGGTCAGGTTTTTGACATCAATGATATTGTCCATGTCCGTTAGCTGTTTATCAGGTTCATGAAGCAGTCCTCTACGGTGGCTTCAGCAGGAATGATTTCCGTTTGTTCGCCGGTAGCGTTCTCGATGTGTCTTTTCAGTCCGGCAATGTCGGGTGTCCGGTTCTTGAATAGCATGTGAAGGGTGTTGCCGAAAGAATAGCACGATTCCGTACCTGCCCAATTTCGTGTGGCAAGCAGCGTGGCGTATTTCTTGGCACAGTGGATTTCGTAGACGCGTTTCCCGAAATTGCTGATGATGGACTGGGGAGTGCCTGTCTGAAGGAACGCACCGTCGTAGAACAGGCCGATATTGTCGCACAGCGACGCTTCGTCCATGTAGGAAGTGGTGAGCACGATGCTCGTCCCGTTGCGTTTGATGTCGGCGAGAATGTTCCAGAATTCCATGCGCGACAGTGGGTCGACTCCTCGTGTCGGTTCGTCGAGAATCAGCAGCTCTGGCTGATGGATGAGCGCACACGAAAGGGCGAGTTTCTGTTTCATTCCACCTGACAGTTTTCCTGCCCGGCGTTTTTTGAACGGGGCGAGTTGTCGGAAAACAGGTTCGATGAGCGCGTAGCTGTCCTCGATGGTCGTGTTGAAGAGTGAGGCGTAGAATTCCAGATTCTCTTCAACGCTCAAATCCTGATAGAGGGAAAAGTTTTCCGGCATATATCCGATGCGCTTGCGCAGGCGGCGGTAGTCCTTTTGCAGGTCGAGCCCCAGCAGCGTGGCTTTACCTCCGTCGGGGTTGATGAGGGTGGCCAGCGTGCGTATGAGTGTGGACTTTCCGGCTCCGTCGGGACCGATGATGCCGAATATGGTGCCTTCGTCCACTTCAAAACTTACGCCTTTCAGCACCTTGTTCCGGTGGAAATTTTTGGTGAGTCCGTCGGTGATGATGGTTTTCATAGCCGCGGTTGTTTATAGGGACACTTCTCCATACGTGCCGATTTTGATTCGACCGTCGTTTTTCACTGCTATTTTGACTGCATACACCAGGTCGGCACGCGATTCTTTTGTCTGGATGTTTTTAGGGGTGAATTCGTGGTCGGAAGCAATCCAAATGACGGTTCCGTCGTAGGCATATTCTTTTTCATCGCCGAAGTCGGCTGTCACTTTCACTTTCTGTCCGATTTTCATGTCGGCAATTTGTGCCGAAGTGAAGTAGGCGCGCAGATACATGTTGTCGAGGTCTGCCACTTTATAGATGGGTTTTCCTGCCGCAGCAAATTCCCCGGCATTCATGAATTTTGCGGTTACGGTTCCGTTGACCGGTGCCGTGATAAGACTTTTCTGTATTCTGTCGTCGATTTGTGCAATCTGAATGTCAATCGAGCGGCTTTGCTCGTCTACGCTTCCGGTAGTTTTCTTCAGCGTGGAGAGTTGGGCGTTGAGTTGTGATTTCAGTACGGCGATGGCCGAAGCAATGTCGTCGATTTGCTTTTGTGAGGCGGCTCCGTCTTTTTTTAGGTTGAGGAGGCGTTGCTGTTCGAATTCCTGCTTCTTGATTTGTTCCTGCAGTGCCGCAATCTGTTTCTCGATGTCGGGTTTGTTGATTTGCAGCGAGGTAGAATTTTTCTGAAGTTGCAGTTTCGTCAGGTGCAGTTGGGTAGTGTCGATGTATCCGAGAATTTGTCCCGAACTTACCTTGTCGCCTTCTTGCAGATTTAGTGCAATAATTTTACCGTTGGCTTCGCCCGACACGATGATTTCGTTTGCCGATTCGAATGTTCCGGTAGCGTCAAATTGTTTTTCTTCCGAGCAGCCGGTAAGGATGATGGCTGACAGCAGGATGTATGATAGTTTTTTCATAATGGTTAGTGTTGGTTGGTGATGTAATTGTATTCTTCTATAGCTTTCAAGAGTTCCACTTCATGGGTGGCTTTGTTGATTTTTGCCAGATGTTCGTCGGTGATTTTTTGAATAAGCGACGTTTCGTCGATGATTCCGTTTTCCAGTTCCGATTCGGCTGCGATTCTGATTTTTGAGCGGAGGTCGATGATGGCGTCATCGTCTTTAATCTGTTTTCGGATTTCATCTATTTTGTCGTTTTTCCGTTGTGTGGCAATGTTGGAATTGAACAGGAACACGTCCTTGGCATTTTCTAGAGCCGCCATTTGTGTCTCGATTTTTCTGCGCGTGCTTTTACGCGTGTAGAAGCCACTGATGTTCCACTGCATGCGGATTCCTACCATGTAGTTCCAGCTCCAGTTGGGGTGGAACATGTCTTCAATATAATTGAGTCCGGGATTGCCGTAAAAACCGTTGGCAAAGAGGTTGAAATGCGGCATGATGGCCGTATCGAGCGACTTGCGTTGCGCTGTCAGCGTATTGATTTGCGCATCGTAGAGTTTCAGTTCCGGTCGCTGGTTTTCTCCGCTGGCCGCTTCCCGGAGAACGGGTTTTTCTATTTTGTCATACAGCCGTTCGTCGTTGGCACCCGTCAGCAGCGAAAGGGCATGGCTGTATTCTTTCTGCATGGATTTCAGCTTGTTGTTGAGCTGGGCAACGGTGAGTTCCTGCGCCTTTATCGTGTAGACGGATGCTTCCGTTACCGTGCCGTTTTTCAGCATGGCTTCCATGCGGAGGCGGTTTCGTCCGAGCAGTTCAAGCTGAGCTTCGTTCTGGCGGATATTTTCGTTGAGCAGAAGCAGACCGAAAAAGACGTTGTTGACCGTTTCGCGGAGTTTGTACATTTCCACATCCAAACTGGTTTCCTGTTCCACACGTTTGGCATCGGCTACCAGTCGTTCGTTTCGGCTGTTGCCTCCGTCCCAGATGTTTTGCTGGAGTTCGAGCGAGATACGGTACTGGTCCTTCGGCATGCCTTCGACGGTTGTAAAACTTCCCAGAAGTTTGTCGAGCGATTCCGGGAAAGTTGGAGCGTCGGACTGGTAGGTGGCCTGTGCCGACAGATAGAGTTGCGGAAGCCATGATTTGCCGATGTTGTCAAGGGTCAGTTTATGCGCCTGTTCGTTCAGTCCGTACTGTTGGATGAGGGGATAGTTTTCCTGTGCCATCTGCTGACATTCGTCCAACGTGATGGCCTGACACTGCAGCGCGCAGCCAATGGCCGTGAATAAGACAGCTACTTTTGTTTTCATTGCAGTTGGGGTTTCAGTCGGTTTAGTATCAGGTTGAGAATATCTTGTTTTCTTTCTTCAAAAAAACTTTCCTGTGTTTTTGAAGGGTCAGTCACAAGCGGTTCGAGTATCGGAAGCATCGTGAACGTAAATACGTTCAGCGACACGATGTCGAGCAGCAGATGTACGGCCGAAATGCGGCTGATTTGGCCTCGTTCTGCCATTTCGTCGAGTTCTATTTGCAATTGGGACAGATAAAACGAAAACACTTTTCCGATGATTTCCTGAATGTGCATTCTTCGTTCAGGGTTCGTGCATATTTCATTGATGATGAAATGGGGCAGGCGGGGATTCTGACGAAGATATTCGAAATGGTTTGTAATGAATTTCTCGATTCTTTCCGTCAGTGGTGTTTCCTTGTTGACTAGCAGGGGTGGCAGGGATTTGGCGATTTCTTCAAATTTCTTGTTGAAAACGCGGTTGAAAAGGTTTTCTTTGGTTCGGAAATAATAATGGAGCAGCGCATGGTTTACGCCTGCAGCTTTTGCAATCGAAACCGTTTTGGCTCCGGCAAAGCCTTTTTCCAGAAATTCTTTCTCTGCGGCTTTAAGGATGAGCTGTTCCGTGTTTTCTTTTTCCATATTGTCAATATTTTTAGTAATATGGTTTAACAAAATTGTTAATGCAAATATGGCGCAGAATTTTTTGATTTCCAAATTTTTAGAAAGGAAATTTGGAAAATTTTGTAATTTTGCCTTACAGTCGCTGCTAAATGATATATGAAGAGTAATTTTAAATTCCTGTTTACAATGAAACCTAAATTTAATATACCGGCTATGAAAGAATATATGGGTATCGCTATGTTCCTGTTTATGGCATTGTTTTCAACGCAGTTGGGTTATGGCTATGAGGAGATTGTTACAACCCGGGAAGTTAAAGATGCCGTTTTCTGGAACTCTGGAGCGGAAAAACATGATGGTACATTGGAGTATGTAAAAGTGGATCCGAATACGCCTGAGGGGCAGGTTGACAGTGTAAGAATTTCGTTCCGGCGAAATGTCAGTTATACTATCAAGGGGAAAAAGCCTGCACAGAAAGTTTTTTACAGGCAAAAGTGGACAGTGACGTTGGATTCACTTAAAATTAATACGATAAAAAACAAGTGCAAGATTTTTGTTGACGGAGTGTATAAAAAGGATACTATAGTTACTCAAGAACCCGAGTATCTCGCATGTGGGCCGATGACCTTGCTGTGCTATGACTATAGGGACGCAAACAATACTCCTGTCGGTCGTTCCGATGAACTGATAAACAAGGGCTATTCTATTTTGCCCATTTCTGAGTCTTTCTATAATTGGTTAAATAATCAGAGGATATGGCCGGCTGTACAAATTACTGAACTGGATGAGGATGGCGGTATTTTTTCTGAAGATATATACTTGACGGGTTCTGACAGCACCTATGTCGCGCCAATCGATAGAAGTCATAAAATTGTGGCGAATGTTACTCGCGACCGAATGGAAATCCTGTTTGTTGGCAATAATAGTCCTATAAAACACTTTACTTTTTCAAAAGATAACAAGTCGCATACAATAGACCAGTATACTCAAGAAAAAGGAGAATATACCCGTGTATTTGCACAGGAAGGTGAAACCGCTCCTTTTATAGAAGTTCGTGAAAATGACATTGTTTTCGTTGAAAAAAACCTTCGGATGAAATTCATGATTGACGGGTCTAAAATATTGGCGGCAATTAAACTTGCCAAAATCCGTAATATTTTGGGCGATGATAATGATTCCACGGAGGAGGACTTGTGGAATTGGTTTGGATTTTAACATAGCATTTAAACCCAAAACGGTCAATGTGTTTTGGGCTTAATCCTATAGAGTGCTTTACCGTACAGTTGTAGTGCGATAGAGCACTTTTTTATTCCGTTGGGTTTGTGGAGTGGATTTTCAAGTAGGTTTGTTCTGTTCTATTATGTATTCTGTTGTGAAAATTTTCCATTGGAAATTTGTTGGTTTGGACTTTTGTCTTTACCTTTGTGATGAAATATTCCAATGGAATAATTTTACAAAAGAAAATATCAACGAGCAATGAAACATATAATTATTGGAGGGGTTGCCGGTGGGGCAACAGCCGCAGCGAGAATCCGACGTGCGGATGAGGGAGCAGAAATTGTCATGCTGGAGCGTGGCAAGTATATTTCGTATGCAAACTGTGGTTTGCCATACTATATCGGTGGTGTAATTTTCGACCGTGAGCGCCTGTTTGTGCAGACTCCGGAATCGTTCGGTAAGCGCTTTAACATTGACGTGCGTGTTGAGAATGAAGTGGTGGAAATCCAGCCGAAGGAACATACGGTGACGATTCGTCGTAAAGATGGAAGCCAGTATAAGGAGACATACGACAAGCTTTTGTTGTCACCCGGAGCGTCACCGGTTCGTCCGCCGCTGCCAGGAATTGATTCCGAGGGAATTTTTACATTGCGGAACGTGAACGATACTGACCGTATAAAGACATATCTGACGACAAAGAGTGTAAAACGTGCCGTTGTTGTCGGTGCCGGTTTTATCGGTTTGGAAATGGCGGAAAACCTGCATCATGCCGGTGTGGATGTCTCAGTTGTAGAGATGGGCAATCAGGTGATGGCTCCGGTGGATTTTTCAATTGCGGCCCACTTGCATCAGCATTTGACACAGAAAGGCGTTTCTCTCTACCTTGAGCAAGCCGTGGCGGCCTTCGAGCGCAAAGGAAATGAAATCCGCGTCATGCTGAAATCAGGGGAAACGATTGTGGCCGATATGGTGATTCTGTCTATTGGTGTCCGTCCGGAAACGACTTTGGCAAAAGCTGCCGGACTTCACATCGGTGAAACCGGAGGAATTTGGGTTGACGAATATTTGCAAACTTCGGAAGCGGACATCTATGCAGTAGGCGACGCAATCGAATTTCCGCATCCTATCACCGGCAAACCGTGGCTGAACTATCTGGCGAATCCGGCTAACCGGCAGGGACGCATTGTGGCCGACAATATGGTGGAAGGCAACCAATATGCATATGAAGGGGCGATTGGTACGGCTATTGCCAAAGTGTTCGACATGACGGTTGCATCTACCGGACTTGCTGCGAAACGGTTGAAACAGTTGGGTATGGAGTATGCCATGTCTGTTACACATTCAGGTTCGCATGCAGGATATTATCCGGATGCCTTGCCGCTTATGGTGAAGCTGGTGTTCCATCCTAAAACCGGAAAGTTGTACGGAGCGCAGAGTGTAGGCTACGACGGTGTGGACAAGCGTATCGACCAGATAGCATTGCTTATTAAGCAGGGTGGTACCGTTTACGACCTGATACGATTGGAACATGCCTACGCGCCGCCGTTCTCCTCGGCGAAAGACCCGATTGCCATTGCCGGATACGTGGCAAGCAATATCATAAGCGGGGCTATGCCGGCCATTACTTGGAGAGAATTGTTGGCTACGGACCGTAGCAGCGTGATGTTGTTGGATGTTCGTACGGCTGAAGAATTCTCATTCGGTTCATTGCCGGGTGCCGTAAATATTCCGCTTGACGATTTGCGCGAGCGTATGCAGGAACTGCCGAAGGACAAGGAAATCATTGTGTTCTGTGCAGTAGGGCTTCGCGGTTATCTTGCGCAGAGAATTCTCCGCGGACATGGATATACGGCTGTGCGCAACTTAATAGGCGGATACAAGACTTTTGCAACTGCAAATGCGCCGGTAGGAAAACCGAAACTCCCGTACAATGAACCTAAAAATTTGGACACTCAAGCAATGACGACAGAAATCAAGACAGTAAAAATAGACGCTTGCGGGCTTTCTTGTCCCGGACCGATTATGAAAGTGAAACAGGCTATAGATTCTATAGCCGACGGTGAAAGAATAGAAATCACATCTACCGATGCCGGCTTTGCGCGCGATGCTCAGGCTTGGTGCAACACGACGGGCAACGTTCTTATTTCAAACGTGGAAGAAAAGGGGCGTTATACGGTGGTGATTGAAAAGGGTAGTCCGAAAGCGTGTCAGGTTAAAACTTCGTGCGACGGCAAGGGAAAGACTCTGATAATGTTCAGCGATGACCTTGACAAGGCTTTGGCTACATTCGTACTCGCCAACGGAGCTGCGGCAACCGGCCAGAAAGTGTCGATTTTCTTTACTTTCTGGGGATTGAATGTGATAAAGAAAGAGCGTAAGCCGAGCGTGGCGAAGGATATCTTCGGGAAAATGTTCGGCATGATGCTGTCGTCATCGTCAAAGAAACTGCACTTGTCGAAAATGAGCATGATGGGAATGGGCGACAAGATGATGCGCCACATCATGAAGAAGAAAAACATCGACTCACTGGAAGCCTTGCGTCAGCAGGCCATTGACAACGGCGTAGAATTCATTGCCTGTCAGATGTCGATGGATGTAATGGGCGTTGCCCGTGAAGAACTGCTCGACAACGTCACCATCGGCGGTGTCGCTACCTACATGGAACGCGCCGACCAGGCAAACGTAAACCTATTCATTTAAACATCCGTCATCATATAAAAAACGAGAGGCTGCCCGAAGGTAGCCTCTCGCTGTTTATAGAGTTTTATCGATTATTCTTCGATTGCTGCTTGAGCCGCTGCTACGCGTGCTATAGGCACACGGAACGGTGAGCAAGATACGTAGTTCATGCCGAGCTTAGCGCAGAACTTCACTGAAGATGGTTCGCCACCGTGTTCGCCACAGATACCAACCTTGAGGTCAGCCTTAGTTGAACGGCCTTTGCGAGTACCCATTTCAACGAGTTGTCCAACACCTTCCTGGTCGAGAACTTCGAACGGGTCAGTCTTGATGATTCCCATATCCTTGTACGGTTTCAAGAATTTAGGAGCATCGTCGCGAGAGTAACCGAATGTCATCTGAGTCAAGTCGTTAGTACCGAATGAGAAGAAGTCGGCGTATTTAGCGATTTGGTCAGCAACCAATGCTGCGCGCGGAACTTCAATCATTGTACCGATCTTGTAAGCTACAGAAGTACCTTTTTCTTCGAATACTTTTTGAGCTGTGCGGTTGATGATTTCGCTCTGCATTTCCAATTCTTTCACAACGCCTACGAGAGGAACCATGATTTCCGGGTGAACATCGATGCCGTTTTGCTTACATTCGATAGCTGCTTCGATGATAGCACGAGCCTGCATTTCTGTGATTTCCGGATAAGTATTGCCCAGACGGCAACCACGGTGACCCAACATCGGGTTGAATTCTTCCAAAGAGTCGCAGATGCTCTTTACCTTTTCAATGGAAATGCCCATTTCTTGAGCCAATTCCTTTTGAGTAGCCAACTGATGAGGTACGAATTCGTGCAAAGGAGGATCGAGCAGACGGATAGTCACGCCAAGTCCGTCCATTGCTTCAAAGATACCCTTGAAGTCTTCACGTTGCATCGGGAGAAGTTTGTCAAGAGCGACGCGACGACCTTCTGTTGTGCTTGAAAGAATCATTTCGCGCATAGCCTTGATACGTTCGCCTTCGAAGAACATGTGTTCTGTACGGCAAAGACCGATACCTTTAGCACCGAATTTGCGAGCTACCAATGCGTCGCGTGGTGAGTCGGCGTTAGTGCGTACATCAACTTTTGTGAATTTGTCGGCAAGGTTCATGATAGCAGCGAAGTCGCCTGAAAGTTCAGCGTCAACTGTCGGAACCTGTCCGTCGTAAACGTCACCTGTAGAACCGTTCAAAGAAATCCAGTCGCCTTCGTGGTAAACTTTACCGCCCATTTCAACTGTCTTTTCCTTGTAGTCAATCTTGATTTCGCCGGCACCTGATACACAGCATTTACCCATACCACGGGCAACAACGGCTGCGTGAGATGTCATACCGCCACGGGCAGTAAGGATACCTTGAGCTACTGTCATACCGCGAAGGTCTTCCGGAGAAGTCTCGATACGAACCATGATAACTTTCTTCTTCAATTCTGCCCATGCTTCAGCATCGTCAGCGAAGAATACGATTTGGCCTGTTGCAGCACCCGGAGAAGCCGGCAGACCTTTAGCAACAGTTACGGCACGTTTCAAATCGTCCTTGTCGAAAATCGGGTGGAGGAGTTCGTCGAGCTTTTGCGGCTCCATTCTCTTCAACGCTGTCTTTTCGTCGATTTCACCGGCGCGGAGCATATCCATGGCAATTTTTACCATAGCGGCACCTGTACGCTTACCGTTACGTGTTTGGAGCAACCAGAGTTTACCATCTTGGATAGTGAACTCAAGGTCCTGCATATCTTTGAAGTAGTCTTCGAGTTTCTGTTGAGTTTCGATAAGTTCCTTAGCACATTCCGGCATTGATTCTTCCAAAGAAGGATATTTAGAAGCACGTTCTTCTTCTGTGATTCCCTGGAGAGCAGCCCAGCGGCGAGAACCTTCGATTGTGATTTGTTGCGGAGTGCGAACACCGGCAACCACGTCTTCACCTTGTGCGTTGATGAGGTATTCACCGTTGAAGATGTCTTCACCAGTAGCTGCGTCACGTGTGAAGGCAACACCTGTAGCAGAAGATTCGCCCATGTTACCATAAACCATTGCCTGTACGTTAACGGCAGTTCCCCATTCTTCAGGGATTTGGTTCATGCGGCGGTAAAGGATGGCACGTTCGTTCATCCAGCTGTCGAATACAGCGTAGATTGCACCCCAAAGTTGTTCCCAAGCTGATTCCGGGAAGTCCTTGCCAGTTGTTTTCTTAACGGCAGCCTTAAATTTAACAACAAGGCCTTTCAAGTCGTCAACTGTAAGTTCGGTGTCGTTCTTAACGCCTTTTTCTTCCTTAACGGCTTCGAGGATTTCTTCGAACGGGTCGATATCTTGTTTTGATTTCGGCTTCATGCCAAGAACTACGTCACCGTACATTTGTACGAAACGACGGTAGCTGTCCCATGCGAAGCGTGGGTTGCCTGATTTTGCAGACAAAGCTTCAACAACAGTATTGTTGATACCAAGGTTAAGGACTGTATCCATCATACCCGGCATAGAAACACGTGCACCGGAACGAACAGAAACCAAAAGCGGGTTTGTAGCGTCGCCGAATTTGTTGCCAGTAAGTTTTTCAATGTGTGCTACAGCTTTTTTTACGTCTTCATCAAGAAGTTTTACAACGGCTTCACGGCCGAGAGTATTGTATTCTGTGCAGACTTCAGTAGTGATTGTGAAACCCGGAGGAACTGGAACCCCGATAAGGTTCATTTCAGCAAGGTTAGCACCTTTACCACCGAGCAAGTTTTTCATATCGGCACGTCCTTCTGCCTGGCCGTTACCGAAAGTATAAATTCGCTTCATTCTTTAATGAGGTTAAGTGTTAGTTATAGATAATTCAATTTCAATTTTTTTTCAATGGTATGCAAATATATATGAATTCGGCTGAATTGGAAAATTTATGATAAGAAAAATGTAAGAAATGTTATTTATTTTTTCTGTTTTATGAAAGTGAAATAATAAATACGTAACTTTGCAAGGGTTTAGTTAATATCAAAACGAAAGTAAATTGGCACGAAAACGAAAAGAATTGCCCGTATTGGAGGGCGTACAGATAGCAGATGTGGCAGCAGAAGGCAAAAGTATTGCCAGAGTGAACGATATGGTACTTTTTGTGCCTTTTGGCGCGCCCGGTGACATTGTTGACGTGAAAGTTGACAAGAAAAAACGCAGCTATGCCGAAGGATACATTGTGCGGATGGTTGAGCCTTCGCCGCGAAGAGTAGAGCCGATGTGCGAACATTTCGGTGTGTGCGGCGGATGCAAGTGGCAGCATATCCCTTACGAAGACCAGTTGAAGTACAAGCGCAATCAAGTCTGCGATGCGTTGACCCGTATTGCAAAAGTGGAATTGCCTGAGGTGAATCCTATATTAGGTTCGCGACAGACTACCTGCTACCGCAATAAACTGGAATATACTTTCTCCAATAAATGCTGGATTACGTTTGAAGACATGCGCAGCGGCAAGGAGTTTCCTGACAGAAATGCTCTTGGCTTCCACATTCCTGGAGCCTTCGACAAGGTGCTTGACATAAAGAAATGCTGGTTGCAGGAAGATTTGTCCAATGAGTTGCGCCTGTTTATCCGTCAGTATGCTTTGGGAAAAGGCTATACTTTCTACGACCTGAGAGCTCAGAGCGGACTGATGCGTACGCTGATGGTGCGTATCGCCAGCACGGGTGAAGTGATGCTCATTGTAGTGTTCGGCGAGGACAATAAGGAAGCGATTGAAGATGTAATGTCGGCCATCGCGGAAAAATTCCCGCAAATCACGTCGCTGTTGTATGTAGTCAATCTGAAAGTGAACGACACAATCGGCGACCAAGAGGTGATTACTTACCGCGGACGTGACTATATTAATGAGGAAATGGAAGGGTTGACATTCCGCATCGGTCCGAAATCGTTCTATCAGACAAATTCGCTCCAGGCGTATGAATTATATAAGGTGGCACGCCGTATGGCGGAACTGACCGGAAACGAGCTTGTCTATGACCTATATACAGGTACGGGAACGATTGCCAATTTCGTGGCCCGTCAGGCCCGTCAGGTGGTCGGTATCGAATACGTGCCGGAAGCAATCGAGGATGCCAAGTTGAATTCCAAGGTGAACGGCATTGAAAACACGCTTTTCTATGCAGGTGACATGAAAGATGTGCTTACCGACAGTTTTGTGGAGAAACACGGGCATCCTGATGTGATGATTATTGACCCTCCCCGCGCCGGAATGCACGAGGATGTTGTAAACGTGATATTGAATGCCGCACCGAAGCGCATTGTCTATGTCAGCTGTAATCCGGCGACACAGGCACGCGATTTGGCTATGCTTGATGTCAAATATAAGGTACGGGAGGTACAGCCGGTTGACATGTTCCCCCATACCCATCATGTTGAAAATGTGGTCAGTCTTGACCTTCGTTAGAATAACCTTTGGCAAGTCGGTGTATGTTTGAATTGTAATATTCCGGCTTGCCTGTTACATTTTCTCCGACAAAAGAGGGCAGAGGGTAGCGGGTGTTGCTGTCCGGTAGTTCGATTTCTGCCAGCGTAACGCCTTCGAGTGCGCCTTCAAATTCATCGATTTCCCATAGGAAATCTCCGAACGGCACCAGATAGCGTGTTTTCTGGATAACGGGCGGAAGGCATACTTTCAACAATGCGGCAGCGTCGGCAAAGGGAATTTCGTATTCGAATTCATTGCGTGCATCGCCAACATTTTTTGTCTTTACCGTGATATATCCTTTGTCGTCTTTCGTGCGGATTCTGACGGTGCGCTCCTTGTCGCGCGACAGGTAGCCTTGGCTGATTCGCTGGCTGCTGACAGCCATTTCTTTATAAGAATCGTTGCTTGTGAGATATTTATGTTCTATTTCAACGGACATAAGCTTTAAAATAAAATTCGCAAATCAAATAGAATATTTTTTGCGAAATTAAGGAAAAAAAGATATGGACGAAAGTCTTTAACTTTGCATAACGGAATAATTAACATGCGTATAAAGGCGGCTATGTATGAATATTGAGAGAAAATTGATAAGATTGATTGTTTTAGGACTTCTTTTCATAGGTTTGGGTTGGGCAGATATGTCGGCTCAAAAGCCTGTGGTTCCTACTCGCATCAAAGGCCTTGTGGTGGATTCCCTGACACGTGAACCGCTGCCTTACACGGCGGTGTTTCTCAAAGGTTCGGATTTGGGTGTTCAGACAGACGAGAACGGCTCGTTTGATTTGACCACAAAGGTGAATTTTATCAATGTGCGTGTTTCAACGATGGGTTATACGCCTAAGGAAATTTTTGTAAACAAAGGCAGTGACAACGATTTGCTCGTTGAACTGGTGCCTACCGGAGTGGCCTTGCAGGAAGTGGTGGTCAAGCCGGGAAAAGAGTCGTACTCCAAAAAGAACAACCCGGCTGTAGCATTTGTGGAAAAGCTGATTGCCCGCCGTCAGATGTACGACCCGAAAAACCATGACTATTATTCCTATGACAAATATGAAAAGACAACTTTTGCCTTGAACGATTTTTCGGAAAAGCAGAAGGACAAATGGTTGTTCAAGAAATTCAAGTTTGTGTTTGACTATCTGGATACTTCGGAAGTGTCCGGCAAGCCGATTTTGAATGTGTCGGTCACCGAAAAGTTTTCCAACAACTATTATCGCAAGTCGCCTCATTCGGAAAAGGAATACATTACGGGTGTCAAGCACGCCGGTGTTGACGAGATTTTTGATGAGGAAAGTGTGAAGACATTTGTGGAAGATGTTTTTCGGGAAGTGGATGTTTTTGAAAACAACATTGCCATTCTTCAAAACCGCTTTGTCAGCCCATTGTCAAGAATCGGCACGAATTTCTATAAATATTATCTGACGGATACGATTGACGTCGACGGCGTGCGCTGCATCGAATTGAGCTTTTCGCCGTTCAACAACCGCACGTTCGGATTTCTCGGCCGTCTGTATGTGCCGGAGAATGACACTACCATGTTTATTAAAAAGGTGAAGCTGAATGTGCCGAAGGCCATTAATTTGAACTATGTCGACAATATTCTGATAGAGCAGGATTTTGAGAAAGCTCCCGATGGAAGCCGGTTGAAAATGAAGGACGACATGACGGTGGAGTTCTCGATTTTGCCCGGAACGCAGGGGCTGTATGCACGAAAAAATACCAACTATCGGAATTATTCGTTTGAGGCTCCGGCTGCCGATTCCGTATTCCATGCCGAAGGTAAGGTTATAGAACTTACGGATGCTCGGTTCATGCCTGATGAATACTGGCAGGAGCACCGTATGGTTCCGATTAAGAAAAATGAAAACTCCATAGAAAAACTGCTGGCGCAGTTGCGTTCTGTTCCCGTTTTCTATTGGACGGAAAAGGTGATTTCAGTTTTGGTTTCCGGCTATATTCCTACTGGCTCGCAGGAAGTGAGCAAGTTTGACTTTGGGCCGATGAACACGACAATCAGTGGAAATACCATAGAAGGTGTCCGTTTAAGGGCTGGTGGAATGACTACGGCCAATCTGCACAAGCGTTTGTTTGCCAAGGGGTATGTAGCGTATGGAACGCGCGACAACGTGTTTAAGTATGACGGAGAATTGGAGTATTCGTTTGTTGACAAGAAATATCACGCCAAGGAGTTTCCGATAAAGTCGCTGCGTCTGCACCATAAATATGACATTGACCAGCTTGGCCAGCAGTACATGTTTACGAACATGGATAACATCTTTGTGGCATGGAAACGCCAAAAGAACGACAAGGTGGTGTATAGGCGTCTGACAGAACTGGAGTACAAGAATGAGTTTCTAAGCGGTTTCTCTTTTGCGTTGAATTTTAAACATCAGATTGAAGAGGCTACTCCCTGGTTGCCGTTTATTGACGGATACGGCAATTGGTATAAGAACTATACCCAGGCTTCGATTAATCTCACATTGCGTTATGCTCCGGGTGAGAAATTCTACGATGCCCGGTTCTCGCGTATTCCAATCAATCTCGATGCTCCGGTGTTCCTGTTGACGCAAACCTACAGTCCGAAGGGATTTTTGGGCAGTCGGAATACTGTCAACAAGACGGAATTCAGTGTCCAGAAGCGTTTCTGGTTTTCTGCATTCGGATATACCGACATTATTTTGAAGGCGGGAAAGGTGTGGAGTGAGGTGTCGTTCCCCGATTTGCTGTTGCCGAATGCCAACCTTGCCTATACGATACAGCCGGAATCGTATGCATTGATGAATGCCATGGAGTTTGTCAACGACCAGTATCTGTCGTGGGACATTACTTATTGGGCGAATGGGGCATTGTTCAACCGGATTCCTCTGATTAAATATTTGAAACTTCGTGAGGTGATATCGTTCAAAGGTCTTTATGGCTCTTTGAGCAACCGGAACAATCCGAAATACAACAACGACTTGTTCCGTTTTCCGCTGAATGCTATTTGTCAGCCGATGGACAAGATGCCTTATATGGAACTGTCGGCAGGTATCGACAATATTTTTACCGTCCTGCGTATTGACTACGTGTGGCGTCTGACCTACCGCGACAATCCTGGCATTGACAAGAGCGGTTTGCGCATAGCCATGCACTTCTCTTTCTAAGTGCAGGGTGGGGTACCTTGTTTTGGTTTTTGTGAACAAAATTTGCATCCTATAACTTTTGTAACAATGTTACAAAATTGTTATATCCTGAAAAAATACAATGATTAACTTTGCGCTCAGTAAATTATGCGTTATGAGAAAAATTTTACTGACAAGTTTGATTGTATTCGGGTTTGTGTCATCTGCGTTCTCGCAGGAAGAAAAGGAGTTTTCCTACATTCCGCAAGTCGGCGGTACGCTGCGGGCTAAGTACGAATATCAGACCGATGTAAAGAATTCCCGTTTTCAGGTTCGTGATGCCCGTGTGGGTGTTAAAGGTTGGTTGGCTCCTTTCCTTGACTATAAGGCCGAAATCAACTTGAGTGAAAAAGGGAAAATAAGAACACACGATTTATATACACGTTTTCATATGGGAGAGGAGTTCAAGGTGACAGCCGGACAGTTCCGTGTCCCCATCTCAGTCGATGCGGCCCGTTCTCCTCATTCACGTTTGTTTGCCAACCGTTCTTTTATAGCCAAACAGGTGGGTAACGTTTTTGATATTGGCGTCAAAGGTTCCTATCAGTCGAAAAAGATTCCATTCGGAGCTGAATTCGGTGTCTATAATGGTATGGACTACAGTTTGAGTGATGAAGTCTGGTTGCGTCATTTCCTGTATGTGGGCCGTCTGAATTATAATTATAAAGGTTTGAACATTGTGGCAGCCGCCATGACCAATAAGCCCGACCTTTATCGAATCAATATGTATGAGGGTTGTATCTCCTACACATTCGACCGTTTCTTTTTTGAAGGAGAATTCGTTTATAAGGATTATTTGAAAACAACAACATCTTCGGTTTACTCCTATAATATTATGGGTATGTACTGTTTGCCGATTAAGTCGAAATATATGAACAAGCTGATGTTTATGGGGCGTTTCGATGCCATGACAGACAACAGCGACGGATTTTCAGACGAGTCGGGCAACCTGATTATCGACGACAGTGCACGCAAGCGTGTGTCAGTCGGCACGACTTTGGCTTACCACCAGAAAGTGAAAGCTGAACTGCGATTGAACTATGAGCACTATTTCTATGAAGATGGAGTTGAAATCGGTCCTTCGGACCATTCAAAATTAGTGGCAGAGGTAATGTTTTATTTTTAAACAATATGGATAATTCCACAATAAAGATACTTGTAGTTGACGATGAACTGTCAATTTGCGAGTTGATGAAAATCAATCTGGAGCTTGCCGGATATTCCGTGGATATGGCTCATTCCGCCGAAAGCGCGCTGAAAATGCCCCTTTCGCAATATTCATTGCTTGTGTTTGACATTATGATGGGCGATATGAGCGGCCTGGAGCTTGTAAGCCGTGTCCGCAATACTCCTGAAATTGCCGACAAGCCGATTATCGTATGTACGGCTATCGAGGAGGAGGCTTCGCTCGTCGACGGTTTTACCCGTGGTGCTGACGACTATATCAAAAAACCTTTTTCCATGCGTGAGTTTGTGCTCCGTGTACAGAGCCTGCTGAAGCGTTCGCATGTTGTTCCTGCATCCATTGTGCAATATAAAGGCCTTATTCTGCGCCACGATTCCCGCACATGCACAATCAACGGTGAGGAAGTTTCCCTGACAAAGAAAGAATACGATTTGCTCTATCTTTTCCTGACAAACCGTGGAAAAGTCTTTTCCCGCGAAGAAATTCTGGATCGTATTTGGGACAAGAACATATATGTTGTCGACCGCACGATTGATGTCAACATAAATCGTTTGAGAAAAAAATTAGGAGAATATGAATCAAAAATAACAACTAAACAAGGATACGGTTATGGCTTTAAAGAAGACATTTAGCTATCAGACTCGGATGTTCTTTATCGTGAACGTGTTTTTGTGGATTTTGTTCTTTGTGTTTGTCACAATCCAATATTCACGTGAGCGCGAGTATCAGGTAGAGAAACTCGACACACGTCTTCAGGTGTATAACACGATGCTCCTGGAAGCGTATGCTGAAAACGGGCTGAAGTTGGACTCGGCATTGACTCATTCGCTTGCCGCCGACTCTGTCCGTATTACAATTCTTGACCACAAGGGTGTGGTATTGTTCGACACGTCTTCCGATCAGGAAGATAAACTTTCCAATCACGGTACGCGTCATGAGATTGTCCAGGCAATGGAAAAAGGCCATGGCTACACTATCCGCCGTCAGTCGGAAGCCGACAATCAGGAGTATTTCTATTCTGCCACAGCCGGTGACAAGATTGTGGTTCGTACGGCAGTTCCCTATGGCGTGACATTGACGGAAGTGCTGCAGGGCGACCTTGGTTTCGTATGGGTTGTGTTGTGCGTAACTTTGATTATCAATATCATTCTGTTCTTTGCTATTCGTCGGATCAGTCTGGCTGTCACCAATCTACGCGATTTTGCCAATGCTGCAAAAGATGGTAACATTCTGGACTATGATACGTCAAGTTTCTCTGACGACGAGTTGGGTGAAGTTTCTTCCGTCATTATAAATATGTATAAGGACTTGAAGCAAACGGCCATTGAACGCGACAAGAGTTTGCAGGAAACCCTCTTCGAAGAAAAGGAAAAAATCCGTATCAAACATCAGCTCACCAGCAATATCAACCATGAACTGAAAACTCCGGTTCAGGCTATCAGAGGCTGTTTTGAAACGCTTCTCAATAATAATCTGGACGCAGAAACGACACACCGTCTGCTGGAATCAGGCTATAACAACACTATGCGCCTGAGCGATCTGTTGCAGGATGTGGCATTGATTACGCGCATCACGGATGCCAAGAGTACGCTTGAAGTGGCAGAGGTGAATGTGGCCAATGTCATTAAGGAAATATGTGAAGAAGTTGACAGCTATAGCGTAGAGGAAAAAATGCGTATCAACGTTACGGTTCCTGACAATGTGGTTGTGAAAGGTAACAAACAGTTGATTGATGCAATTTTCAGAAATCTCGTCAACAACTCTATTCAGTATTCAGGCGGACGTGACATTTTCATTTCGCTGATAAAAGAGACGGACGATTGCTATTGGTTCGACTTCTACGACAATGGAACAGGTGTTGCCGAAGAGCATTTGTCTAAAATCTTTGAACGTTTCTACCGCATAGACAGTGGACGTTCGAGAAAAATGGGCGGAACCGGTTTAGGTTTGTCTATAGTTCGTAATTCAGTGTTGTTCCACAATGGTGAAATCACAGCACAAAACAGAAAATTTGCAGGTTTGGAATTTATCTTCTCATTGCATAAATAATAAAATCAAATAATATGAGTCCTATTTTCACAGTTATTGTAATCATCCTCGCCATATTGGCGATTCTGGATTTGATTGTAGGTGTCTCAAACGATGCCATCAACTTCCTGAATTCCGCATTGGGTTCAAAAGTTGCAAAAAAATGGGTAATTCTCACAGTTGCTGCGTTTGGTATTATGTTGGGTGTAATTACATCCAACGGTATGATGGAAGTGGCGCGTAACGGTGTGTTCCATCCGGGAATGTTTACATTCTCCGACATTATGATTCTGTTCGTGGGTATTATGTTGTCGGACGTTATTCTGTTGCATACGTTTAACTCACTCGGTTTGCCGACATCAACCACCGTTTCGTTGGTGTTCGAACTTTTGGGTTCTTCGCTTGCCGTTGCCATCTACAAGATTTATCACGACCCGGCATTGTCGTTTGCCGACTTAGGCCAGTTTATCAACGCAGGTAAGGCGATGGTTATCATTTCGGGTATTTTGTCGTCAGTTGTCATTGCCTTTACTGTCGGTGCGATACTGATGTATATTTCCCGTGTGATTTTCTCATTCCGCTATGCCAAGTCATTGAAGCGTTATGGTGCAGTTTGGTGCGGTATTTCTATCGTAGGTATCGTTTACTTTGCCATCTTCAAAGGTTTGAAGAGTTCAGGATTGATTACTCCGGAACTGAACCATTTGATTAACGACAACATTGTAGTGTCACTGTTCATTATCTGGGTGGTTTCTTCATTGTTGCTTTGGGTGATGCAGCGTCTCGGTTGGAATATCATGAAGTTTACGATTCTTTCCGGTACATTTGCCTTGGCTTTGGCCTTTGCCGGCAACGACTTGGTGAACTTTATCGGTGTGCCGATGGCTGGTATCGACAGCTATTTCATAGCATTGGAAAGCGGTGACATGAACATGCTGATGACTAAATTGACAGAACCTGCACATGTAAATATTTATTTCTTGATTGCGAGCGGCTTGATCATGATTGTTACGCTGTTCTTGTCGAAAGATGCCATGAAGGTAGCCGAAACACAGTTGAGCCTGTCTTCGCAGAACGATGAGGACGAACGTTTTGGTTCTACCAAGATTTCTCGTGCGTTGGTTAGCCTTGCCATCCGTTTGAATGATGTGTTCAAGATGGTTGTGCCGAAAAAGGTGCTGGACAAGTTGAATACACGCTTTATCCCTGATACCTCTGTCGATACATCGAATGTGTCATACGACTTCATCCGTGCGGTGGTTAACCTGACAGCCGCTTCAAGTTTGATTTGCTTGGGTACATCGTTGAAACTTCCGTTGTCAACTACTTACGTTATCTTCATGGTTTCAATGGGTTCTTCATTGGCCGACCGTGCTTGGGGACGTGACAGTGCCGTTTACCGTATCACGGGTGTGATGGTGGTAATCATGGGTTGGTTTATCACAGCGTTGGCAGGTGTGACGATTTCATTCGTGATGGTACTCTTCCTTGTATGGGGAGGCTGGATTGCCCTGGCGTTGATGGTGCTCCTTTGCGGTTATATCCTTTGCCACAGCTTGATTTTCAAGAAGAAAGAAAAAGAAGAAACTTCTTTGACTACCGACGTTAAGGAAGTTAAGCAAGACACGGATGTTCTTTATTCCTGCACACAGGAAGTCTGCAACACGATGGAACAGATTTCAAGCATTTACAATCACATGCTTGTGGCCTTGTTCACTGAAAACCGCCGTTTGCTGAAAGAAACAAAGACGGAATCGGAACAGCTCTACCGTCAGGCAAATGAACGCAAGCATCAGGTGTTCAAGACGCTGAAGAAACTTGAGGATATGAATATCGAAACCGGACACTTCCACATTCAGGTGGTTGACTACTTGACGGAAGTGACAAAGGCGTTGCTCCATTGCACCCGTCCGGCATTCGAACATATCGATAACCACCACAAGGGCTTTACGAAAGAACAAATCTACGACTTGAAGCTTGTGAATGACGGCGTGGACAATATCTTCAACAAGATTAACTCCATGTTGCGTGAAAAGGATTTCTCCGATTTGAATGATGTGCTGGTAATGCGCGACAATTTGTTCGGTGTCATTGCCGAGGCTATCAAACATCAGATTCGCCGTTTGAAAGAAGAGCAGTCGAGCACGAAGGCAAGTATTCTGTATCTGAATATCTTGACGGAAACGAAGACGATGGTGCTGCAGTCGCGTAACCTGATTAAGTCACAGGGCTATTTCCTCTCGAAGATTGAAACAGGCGAATCGCGCGAAACTCCGGAGAACACTCAAAATACGGCTTCTCCAGCGTTGGAAACTGCTGAAAATTAGAGAAATTTGTGATGATTATCATCAAAAGCATATTTTTTCATTAATAATAGTGAAATTGCAATAATTAAGGCATTATTTCTTGGAAAGCAGGAAATTAAATTGTAAGTTTGTTATGAATCAATTAAAATTTATGACTATGGGCTTATCAGATTTCCAAAAGAGATTGCTTGGATTGCAGGACAATCTTCTTTCGTTTGCCTACAAATTGACTTCAGATTACGATGACGCTCACGATTTATTGCAAGATACAACCTGTAAGGCGTTGGCTAATGAAAAGAAATATGTAGATGATTCGAATTTTAAGAGTTGGGTGTTTACAATTATGCGTAACTTGTTTATCAACAATTACCGCCGTATTGTCAGAACCCAGACTATTGTAGATAAAAGCGACGATTTGTATCAACTGAATCTTCCGCAGGTGGAGAGTCCGGAAACTCCCGACAACTCCTATGCCTTGACGGAGGTTTCGAAAGTGGTTGCGGAGTTGCCCGATGATTACCGCATTCCGTTCATGATGCATTTTTCCGGATATAAGTATCAGGAGATTGCCGAACACATGGATTTGCCGTTGGGTACAGTGAAAAGCCGAATTTTCTTCGCAAAACAGAAATTGCAGTCGCAACTGAAAGATTACAGATAGAAAATCGCTTCCGAACAGTTACAGATGGGTCCTGCCTTCATGGGCAGGACCCATTTTATTTTGAAAAAGTATTAATGATGATAAAAAAATCGCTATCTTTGTAACCGAATTGAATCTTGACTTTGAAAAATCCGTGTTTTCGGTATTGTTTCGGTTTGGGTTCGTTTAAAACGTTTTTTTATTAAACAAGAATTAAATTTATGAGTTTTAACTTGCTTAAAGGTAAACGCGGAGTAATTTTTGGAGCTCTGAATTCAAACAGTATTGCCTGGAAAGTGGCTGAAAGAGCTGTTGAAGAAGGTGCAACCATTACATTGTCCAACACTCCGGTTGCAGTTCGTATGGGAGACGTTTCTCAGCTCGGTGAAAAATTGAATGCTGAAATTCTTCCGGCCGATGCAACAAATTGCGAAGATTTGGAAATGGTGTTCAAAAAGTCAATGGAAATCCTTGGTGGAAAAATTGACTTCGTGCTTCACTCTATCGGTATGTCACCGAACGTACGCAAAAAACGCCTGTACGATGACCTTGATTATGACTTGTTGAACAAAACACTTGATATTTCTGCCGTTTCATTCCACAAAATGATTCAGTCGGCAAAAAAACTGGACGCTATCAATGACCACGGCAGCATTTTGGCTTTGTCGTATGTTGCAGCACAACGTACGTTGTTCGGTTACAACGATATGGCTGATGCCAAGGCTTTGCTGGAATCAATTGCCCGTAGCTTCGGTTATATCTATGGCCGTGAAAAGGGTGTGCGTATCAATACAATTTCCCAGTCTCCTACAATGACTACTGCCGGTAGCGGTGTGAAGGGTATGGAGTCGCTGATGGACTTTGCAAACCGTATGTCTCCTCTTGGCAATGCTGATGCTGACGAATGTGCAGACTACTGTGTAGTAATGTTCAGCGATTTGACTCGCAAGGTGACTATGCAGAACCTTTATCATGATGGTGGTTTCTCAAGCATGGGTATGAGCTTGCGTGCTATGGACCAATACGAAAAGAGCTTCGATTTGTATCGTAATCCGGACGGAACAATCCAATACGGATAGTAGAGAAGAATTGAATGAGATATGACGAGGGCGGCAGTGTGCAGACATTGCCGCCTTCTGCTTTTGGAAAACATTGGTCTTTGCTGAACTATTTCTTTGATTCCATTGTTTTCTGCAATAGTTAGGCTTGCAGGCTGGCCTGCATTTCTGATATTTTTACTACCTTTGTGCGGAATCGGAAAAATCAGGTACGCTTGCTTTTTCAGTTCGCTTTTAAGTGTACGACTATGCCGTTTGGCCGGTTTTGTCAGTAAGCGGAGATGAGAGCCGGATTGGCATAATATTTGATGCAAACAAAAAATTATAATCAATATTTAAACAAGTAAATGAACAACGAACAACTGATTAACGCTATTATAGAAGGAATTCAGGAGAGAAAAGGAAAGAAAATCACGAATGTTGATTTGAGTAACCTGGAACATGTTTCAACAGAGCATTTTGTCATTTGTCAGGGAACTTCTACAATGCAGGTTTCTGCAATTGCCGACTCTGTCAGAGAGTATGTCCAGGAAAAGTTAGGTGTTAAGCCGTTTAATTATGATGGTTATCGCAATTCTCAATGGATTGTGATTGATTATGGAACAGTCTATGTTCATGTATTTTTACCCGAATACAGAGAATACTACAATTTGGAGCAACTTTGGAACGATGCCCGCATTGTGGAAATTCCTGATTTGGACTAATATTAGGAAAACAAATTAGCTATGAATAATAATTCAAATAAAAAAAAGAATCCTGTTCGTAGATTCGGATTTAATATTTTCTGGATGTACGCAATTATAATGCTCGTCCTTATTGGATTGTATCAGCTCAATAATGGGCCATCTTTGGAAAAGGATGTGAACTGGACGGAGTTTGAAAAATATGTGGAGTCCAAGGGCGTTAATAAAATTATCGTATATTCCGACAATACGGCAGAGGCTTTTATGACCGATTCTCTTGCCAAGGCTGTGTTTAAGGGGCAGAGCGTTGAAGGCAAGACTTTGAAAAATGCCAAACTTTTGGTGAAGGTCTCTTCTGCCGACAAGATGTCCACCAAAATAGAGCAGTGGGAAGCACAGGGCGTTTTCAACGGTGAAGTGGAATTCAAGGAAGCCAGCAACTATAGCGGTTTGCTGTGGTCGTTCGGTCCAATTGTTCTGCTGATTCTGTTCTGGTTCTTGATTATGAAGCGAATGGGGCGTAGCGACGGAGGAAACGGCGGTGTATTTAACGTCGGCAAGTCCAAAGCGCAGCTTTTCGACAAGGAAAACGGAACGAACGTTACTTTCCGTGATGTTGCCGGATTGCACGAAGCAAAGACGGAAATTGAGGAAATTGTGGAATTCTTGAAGAATCCGAAACGCTATACGGACCTCGGTGGTAAAATTCCTAAGGGCGCGTTGCTTGTAGGCCCTCCGGGAACAGGTAAGACGTTGTTGGCTAAAGCCGTTGCCGGCGAAGCTAATGTGCCGTTCTTCTCTCTGTCGGGTTCCGATTTTGTGGAAATGTTTGTCGGCGTTGGTGCTTCACGTGTGCGCGACTTGTTTAAGAAAGCAAAGGAAAAGGCTCCGTGTATCATCTTTATCGATGAAATTGATGCCGTAGGCCGTGCCCGTGGACGTAATCCGAACATGGGTTCGAACGACGAACGTGAAAATACATTGAACCAGTTGCTGACTGAAATGGACGGTTTTGGAACAAACAGCGGTATCATTGTGCTTGCTGCTACTAACCGTGCCGATATTCTCGATAAGGCACTGTTGCGTGCCGGACGTTTCGACCGTCAGATTTATGTCGACCTTCCGGATTTGAACGACCGAAAGGAAATCTTCCAGGTACATTTGAGAAATGTGAAGATTGACAGCAGTGTCGATGTTGATTTGCTGTCACGCCAGACTCCGGGTTTCTCCGGTGCAGATATCGCCAATGTCTGCAACGAAGCGGCTTTGATTGCTGCCCGTCGCAACAAACCGGTGGTGGAAAAGCAGGACTTTATGGATGCTGTCGACCGCATTGTCGGAGGTTTGGAGAAACGTTCGAAAATCACAACCGAAGAAGAGCGTGAATCAATTGCCATTCATGAAGCCGGACATGCCACTATCAGCTGGCATTTGAAATATGCCAACCCGTTGATTAAAGTGACAATTGTACCTCGTGGCAAGGCATTGGGTGCAGCCTGGTATTTGCCGGAAGAACGGCAGATAACGACTGAGCAGGCTATCCTCGACCAGATTTGTTCTACGCTTGGCGGTCGTGCCGCTGAAGAACTCTTCCTCGGCCATATTTCTACAGGTGCTGCCAACGATTTGGAACGCGTGACGAAGCAGGCTTATGCGTTGGTTGCCTACTATGGTATGAGCAAGGAATTGCCAAATATTTGCTATTACGATTCTACCGGTCAGGACTATGGTTTCTCAAAGCCGTATAGTGAAGAACGGGCGAAGATAATTGATGCGGAAGTGTCACGGATTATCAGCGAGCAGTACGAACGTGCCAAAGCAATTTTGACTGAGTATGCAAGCGGACATAAGGAATTGACGACAATTCTGTTGGATCGTGAGGTAATCTACACCGAGGACGTTGAAAAGATTTTTGGAAAGCGCAAATGGGCGTCGCGTACGGAGGAGATTATCCGTAAGAATGAAGAAGCGGAGCGCGAACGCGAAGCCGAGAAGGTTAAGCAGTTGCCGGAAGCCCCGGCAGCGACTGAACCGAAAGGTGACGATGAAGCTGCTGCCAACGACGGACAGGCTTCATTGCCGGTTCCGCCTCCGGTGCCTGATGAAGACAAAAAGTGAAAAGCCAATAAATGCGAGAGAGGGCTATGGGATGTGCAATTCCGTAGCCCTCTCTCTTTATGTTCTTACAAAGGGAATTGTTGTTATAAATTACGTGCTTTGAAAATGATTTCCTTTGCGTTGTTGATTTCCTGCAGTTTGATGGTTGCCGCCTTTTTGACGTCTTCTCCGAGGTTTGCCACTTTGTCAGGGTGGTGTTGGATAACCATTTTCTTGTAGGCTTTGCGTACTTCGTCGTCGGTGGCATCGGGGGTAATGCCAAGCACTTTGTAGGCATCTTCCAGCGTATTGCTTCCGAGTGCGAACATCTGATCGATGATGGAAGCGTTCAGTCGCAGGTATTGTGCGAGGTCGCGCAGGATGTTCAGCTCTTTTTCATGTACGCTGCCGTCGGCTTTGGCAATCTCGGCAAGGAAGGAAATCAGTTGGATACGGTGTTCCTCCGGCATGGCCATGGAAATCTCCGTGCATGCCTGGTGGATTTGTTGGCTCCAGGCATATTCGCCTTGCTGTTTGCGATATTCGAAAAGGCGCATCAGAATGTCGTTTCCTTCAGCAACGGAATTTTCTCCAAATGTGTTTCGGAGAAAGCGTCGCACCAGTTCCATTTCCGAGTGCATGATTTTTCCGTCGGCCTGAATTACATGTGCCGACAGTACCATTAATGAGAACAGAAAACTGTTTCTTCTCCCGTATGCTTCCTGTTGTCCGGGAATGTCGTTTGTCGTTGTTTGTTGTTGGTCGTTTTGTTTGCGGTTGGCGAATGCGTCAAAGAGAGAGCCGAGCGCAAAACCGGCGATTGCTCCTAAAACGCTTTGGGTGTTGATAAATCCCAAAAAGCCACCAATCCATTTTCCGTATGCCATAGTTGTAGTATTTGTTTAGTTGTTTGACAGGCTTCTTCGCAGGGAAGAAGCGGACGCTAAATTAGTAAAAAGATTTGGTTTGTAAAAGACATGCCATAGCGGATAAGTGGGGTATAAAAAACAGAAGGCAGAATCCGGAAATTTCCAGATTCTGTCTTCCTATTTTAAAGTATATGGGGCAGTATTAATGGTTCTTGAAAACAAACTGACTGCCGTTGGCACTGATTTCAATGCTCTTGTCCTTGTCGACATTTCCTGCAAGAATGTCTTTCGACAATTGGTTGAGGATTTCCCGCTGGATGACACGTTTTACAGGACGTGCACCGAATTCAGGATCATAACCTTCATCGGTCAGCAGGTTCAGTGCGTTTTCCGTTACATCAAGTTCGATGCCGTTGTGTGCGAGCATACGTTTGACAGAATTGATTTGCAGGTTCACAATCTGTTTGATTTCGTCCTTGCGCAGCGGTGAGAACATGATGATTTCATCGATACGGTTCAAGAACTCCGGACGGATAGTCTTCTTCAGCATTTCCAGTACTTCGTTCTTGGTCTTTTCGACAATCATGTGGCGGTTGGTGTCGTTAATCTTTTCAAAGTTCTCACGAATCAGCTGTGACCCCATGTTGGAAGTCATGATGATGATTGTGTTTTTGAAATTTACGACCCGTCCCTTGTTGTCGGTCAGACGTCCGTCATCAAGCACCTGGAGCAGAATGTTGAACACATCGGGATGTGCCTTTTCAATTTCATCGAAAAGCACTACGGAGTAAGGTTTCCGTCTGACAGCTTCCGTCAGCTGGCCGCCTTCTTCGTATCCCACATATCCGGGAGGAGGACCGATCAGACGTGACACGGAGAATTTCTCCTGATATTCGCTCATATCGATACGTGTCATCATGTTTTCGTCGTTAAACAGATAGTCGGCCAACGCTTTGGCAAGTTCTGTTTTACCGACACCGGTTGTACCCAGGAATATGAAAGAACCGATAGGACGGTGCGGGTCATTCAAGCCGGCACGGCTACGGCGTACGGCATCGGCGATAGCGCTGATGGCTTCGTCCTGGCCTACGACACGGTTGTGGAGCTCTTCTTCAAGATGCAGAAGCTTTTCCTTTTCGCTTTGAATCATTTTCGAGACAGGCACGCCGGTCCAACGTGAAACGATGTCGGCAATGTCTTCAGCATCGACAACTTCCTTTATCAGGGATTTGTCGCCCTGCATATCCTTCAACTGATTCTGGAGAGTCGCATTTTCGTTTTCCTTATTTGCTATTTTTGAATAGCGGATTTCTGCAACCTTTGCGTAATCTCCGTCGCGTTCGGCACGTTCGGCTTCAAACTTCAAGTGTTCGATGTCGATTTTGTTCTGCTGAATCCGGTTGATAAGTTCCTTTTCAGCCTGCCATTTTGCCTTATAGCTCTTTTCCTCTTCTTTCAGTTCGGAAAGCTCTTTTTCCAGTTCTCTGACTTTCTCCGATTCTCCTTCGCGTTTGATGGCTTCGCGTTCAATCTCAAGTTGTGCAATCTTACGCGTGATTTCATCCAACGCCTGCGGTACGGAGTCAATTTCGATACGGAGCTTAGAGGCTGCTTCATCAATCAGGTCAATTGCCTTGTCAGGCAAGAAACGGTCGGTGATGTAGCGTTCCGAAAGCTGGACGGCGGCAATGATGGCCTCATCAAGGATTTTTACTTTGTGGTGGTTTTCATACCGTTCCTTCAAGCCACGGAGAATGGCGATAGAACTCATTTCGTCCGGTTCGTCCACCATGACAATCTGGAAACGACGTTCAAGCGCCTTATCCTTTTCGAAATATTTCTGGTATTCGTCAAGAGTAGTGGCACCAATGCTTCTCAGGTCACCTCTTGCCAAAGCCGGTTTCAGAATATTGGCGGCATCCATTGCACCTTCACCTTTGCCAGCACCTACCAGCGTATGGATTTCATCAATGAACAGGATGATTTCACCTTCGCTTTGGGTAACTTCGTTGACGATGGCTTTCAGACGTTCCTCAAATTCGCCTTTATATTTGGCACCTGCAACCAGTGCACCCATATCCAGTGAGTAGAGCTGTTTTGACTTCAGGTTTTCCGGCACATCACCTCTCACGATTCGCTGTGCAAGACCTTCGGCGATGGCTGTCTTACCTGTACCCGGTTCACCTACAAGGATAGGGTTGTTCTTTGTTCTACGGCTCAGGATTTGGAGCACACGCCGGATTTCGTCGTCACGGCCGATTACCGGGTCGAGCTTTCCGCTCCGTGCCCGTTCGTTCAGGTTGATGGCATATTTGCTGAGGGCATTGTAGGTGTCTTCAGCGCTCTGGTTGGTGGCTTTGTTGCCTTTTCTCAATTCCATGATTGCGCTGTTCAGTTCCTTTTCAGTAACGCCTGCATCTTTCAAGATGGTAGATGCCTGGCTGTTGACAAGGAAAAGCGCCATAAGCAAACTTTCAAGAGTAACGTACTCGTCGCCTAATTTTTTAGAGTAGTCGACGGCTTTTTGCAGTACGTCGTTTGATTCACGGGAGAGATATTGTTCACCTCCTCCGCTGATTCTCGGTTGTGAGGCAATTCCTTTTTCAACTTGGGAGATAATCAGGTTCTGGTTGGCTCCCAGTTTTTGAAAAATAAATTTTACAACCGATTCACCTTTGTCGATGACCGCCTTCAGCAGGTGGACAGGTTCAATGGCCTGACCGCTGTTCTGCCGGGTGATTTCGACTGCCAATTGAATGGCTTCTTGCGACTTAATTGTAAAATTGTTAAAGTTCATAATATGTAGTGTTATTTGTTTTCTAAAATTTGATTTTCATCAGTAGAATAATGCAAGAAGTGTGCCATTAATTTTAAAACTTTGGATAAGATAGGAGGCGGCTCGGCATAATCAAGTCTGAAAACTGCGTTTTCATTTGTCTTTGCGCTCACCTTTCACTATCTTTGCAGACTAAATATAAAGTATGGAATTTAAGTTACAGTCAAAAGATACAAACAGCAATGCCCGTGCCGGGTTGATTACGACAGATCATGGCGTGATTGAAACGCCAATCTTCATGCCGGTTGGAACAGTAGGCTCGGTGAAAGCCGTTCATTTTCATGAACTTGAAGAGGATATAAAGGCTCAAATCATTTTGGGTAATACCTATCACCTTTATCTTCGTCCTGGAATCGACATTCTTGAAAAGGCGGGAGGCCTGCATAAATTCAACGGATGGAAACGCCCGATTCTGACGGATAGTGGTGGATTTCAGGTGTTTTCATTGTCGGCTAACCGAAAATTGAAAGAGGAGGGCGCATATTTCCGGTCGCATATCGACGGTTCGAAACACTTGTTTACTCCCGAAGGCGTTGTCGACATTCAGCGCTCTATTGGTGCTGACATCATGATGGCTCTTGATGAGTGTCCTCCCGGAAATTCTGACTATCAATATGCCAAAAAGTCACTTGCACTGACACATCGCTGGTTGCAGAGAGGGTGGAACCATTTCTGCGAAACTGAGGGAAAATACGGTTATCGTCAGGCATTTTTCCCGATTGTGCAGGGCTGTGTTTATCCTGACTTGCGTAAGGAGTCTGCCAAATTTGTGACAGATTTGGGAGCGGAAGGAAATGCCATCGGCGGACTGGCCGTCGGTGAACCTACCGAGAAAATGTATGAAATGATAGAGGTGGTGAACGAGATTCTTCCACAGGACAAACCCCGCTATCTGATGGGTATCGGTACGCCTGCCAATATTCTTGAAGCCATCGAACGCGGTGTCGACATGATGGACTGTGTGATGCCTACCCGAAATGGCCGTAACGGTATGCTTTTCACCAAAAACGGTATAATGAACATGCGCAATAAGAAATGGGCTGACGATTTCTCTCCGATTGAAATTGACGGAGCTTCGGAAGTCGACCGCCTTTATACGAAGGCTTATCTGCGCCATTTGTTCATTTCTCAGGAAATTCTGGCACTCCAGATTGCATCCATTCATAATCTTGCCTTCTATCTGTGGCTTGTGGGTGAAGCGCGCAAGCATATCATTGCAGGCGACTTCAAGGCTTGGAAAGATGAAATGGTGGTGCGTGTTACGCAGCGTTTGTAATTTGAACAATCGTTTGTTATGACAGTAAAGACTCTTGACAAATATATCATTAAGAAGTTTCTTGGGACTTACATTTTTGCCATTCTGTTGATTTTGGCAATTATTGTCATGTTCGACGTCAATGAGAAGTTGGATAATTTCATGAAAGCCCCTTTGTCGGCTACGATTTTTGACTATTATCTCAACTTCCTGCCTTACATGGCGAATCAGTTCAGTCCCTTGTTTACGTTTATTGCTGTAATTTTCTTTACGTCGAAGCTGGCTGACAATTCAGAGATTATTGCCATTCTGTCGAGTGGCGTAAGTTTTCGCCGTCTGCTGATTCCCTATATGGTTTCTGCGGCTTTCATTGCGGCTTTCACGTTTGTGCTGGATGCCTATGTCATACCGCCTGCCAACGTGAAGCGTATCAACTATCAGAACCAGTATGTCAAGAACAAGGGAGTGGACTACGGTGTCAACATTCAGTTGCAGGTAGCTCCCGGCGAGATTGCCTATATGTCGCGTTTCGACAACCGTATGAAGTCGGCCTACAACTTTTCGTTGGAGCGGTTTGAGGACAAGGTGTTGAAATCCCGTCTGACCGCAACATCGGCTGTTTACGACACGTTGTACCGCTGGACGGTAAGAAACTACATGATTCGTGATTTCAACGGCATGAAGGAGGAAATCACTACCGGTTCGCGTCTGGATACGATTATCCCGATTGAGCCGCGCGACTTCCTGGTTGCGCAGAACGACCACGAAAAGATGACGACTCCCGAGTTGAAAGAATATATCGAACGGCAAAAGGCGAGGGGTGTGGCTAATATCAAGAGCTTCGAGATTGAATATGAGCGGCGTTTCGCCATGACAGCCGCAGCCTTTATTCTGACATTGATTGGTATGTCGCTGTCGTCGCGGAAAGTGAAAGGTGGAATGGGTATCAATATCGGAATCGGTCTGGTGCTGAGTTTCTCCTATATTCTTTTCTCTACCGTGACTTCAACGTTTGCCATTTCCGGCTATACATCGCCGCGTGTGGCCATGTGGATTCCAAACATGATTTATCTGATTATCGGTATTTATCTCTATCGGAAGGCTTCGATTTAGCAGCAGAATGCTTTTATTGAAATATATGCGCACCGTTTCCAAAAACGGTGCGTTTTTTGTGAACTAAAACTATTGTTCTGCGTTATATGATAAAACCTTAATAATTAAGTTATGAAACACGAACTCCCTCCGTTGCCTTATGCAAAAGATGCATTGGCACAAGTACTAAGTGAGGAAACCCTCAATTACCATTACGGTAAGCATGAACGAGCATATATCGACAATGTCAACAAGCTGATTGAAGGCACTCCTTTTGCCGATATGACATTGGAAGAAATCGTCCAAAAGGCCGACGGCGGCTTGTTTAACAATGCAGCTCAGGCTTGGAACCATCTGTTCTATTTTATGGCATTGTCGCCTGCCGGCGCTTTCACTCCTTTCGGAGCATTGGCTGATGCCATCGACAGTCAGTTCGGTTCGTTAGATGCTTTCAAGGAAAAATTTGAGGCCGCAGGTACCACACTGTTTGGTTCCGGTTGGGTATGGTTGTCGAAAGATGCAGAAGGCAATCTGCTGATAACAAAGGGCAGCAATGCCGAAACACCGCTTAAAGACGGAAAACTTACGCCGCTTTTGTGTTTCGATGTTTGGGAACATGCCTATTACCTCGACTATCAGAACCGTCGGGCCGAGTATCTCCATCGGATGTGGGAGATTCTCGATTGGAAAGTTGTGGAACAGCGCTACGAAAAGTAAAATGAAAAAGAGACAGTCGATGTGGCTGTCTCTTTTCGTTTCTGCTATTTGTATTTTCGCGTTCGTTCATCGTCGATGACTCCTTGCCAGTTCATGCCGAAGGCGAAGTCGTAGACATGGTTGTCAGTATCGCGGTAGCATTCTATGTCGCGGGGCTTGTCTTCGCAATGTTTTTCGACGGCATCCATGCAGGCCGGCAGTTGCAGCGGGAGCAGTCCGGACGGTTCGAAGTTGCCGGAAATGATGTCCATATAGGCTTGCGTCTGGACGTCGAATCCGACAAGAATGGCATCGGCAAGCGGTTCGATTTCTGACATGACGGTCGGATTGGACATCATCAGTACCAGCACAACAGGTTTCGTGCCCATGGCTTTGCGGGTAGCTTCCAGCAATTCCAGGTCACATTTGTTGATGGTGTGAGCCGTTTTGTTTTTGTATGAACGGTTGGTGAATTCTTCAAACGGGTCTCCGCCTGCAATGCTTGTTTCCCTTGCGCCTGTTGCGGTGTAGTCGTTGTATTGCAAGGAAATGGGTATATATCCGTTACCTCCCTTTTTCAGGTCTTCTGGGTCATAGCCCATCAGATAGCTGTGAGGCGATTCGATGAACACAATTGCAAAGTCGGCTTCTTCCGGATTGACGGTCTTTTCGTAATAACTGCCGAGTATGGAGTCGGGAACAGGATCATAGATTCTTTCAGGTTGCTCCTGACGCCAGTAGTTAGGGCCGGCCGGCGATTTGCGTTGGGGGATATAAACTTTCTTTGTTTCTGAAATTGGAAGCAGTTTGCCGCTGTTTTTGAGCATTACAATGCTGCGCAGTTGCTGTTCGTAGCCTTTTTTCATGAATTCCGGATTACCGACAGTTGATTTCGCTTTTTCTACATCAACATATGGATTTTCGAAAAGACCGGTGCGGAAAATGTTTTTCAGTAATCGGCATGCTGATTCTTCAAACCGTTTCCGTGCAAACTCTTCACCGTATTCTTTGACGAACATTTGATAAGCCTCCAATACCGGTGCTTTCTTGTTGTTGCCTCCGAATTGGTCGATGCCTGCGAGCAAGGCTTTGTAGTGTCGTTCGGCTTCCGTCATCTTTTCGACTCCCCAGGGTTTCCCGGAGTGTACGCCCGGGTGGATTTCATCGTGTGTGATGAGCCAGTCGGTGCAGACGACGCCGTCATAGCCGGCTTCGTTGCGCAGTTGATTCATGATGATGTCACGATTAAAGCCGTTGCCCACGTTTTCATCCGTCTGATTGTAGGATATGGTGTAGTAGGGCATGACTGCTGACGCTTTTCCCGTTTTCCCTTCCAATTGAAATGCACCTTCCAAAAACGGCTGTTTGTGAAGCGGGAAGCAATTGCCGGGATAAACAGCAAATTTACCGTTGCCATAGTGGGCATCCCGTCCGCCTTCGCCTGAGCCGCCGCCGGGCCAGTGTTTCACCATTGTGTTTACGCTCTTGCGTCCCCAGCCGCTACCTTTTTCTACCTCGTCTTTTTCGTCCGAGGTCTGGAATCCGTCGCAATAAGCCCGTGTAAGGTCGGTTACCAATCGAGGCTCCGGACCGAACGTACTGCT